>OLSH01000045.1_pt1 | contig 141159 bp, 126 predicted proteins | sample 1643221 | NCBI WGS metagenome assembly OLSH01 (sample SAMEA3136681, study PRJEB25190) | human gut metagenome | biome: human gut; feature: human-associated habitat; material: faeces | place: Austria | collected 2013 | reverse complement strand
CGTACAACAGGGGCTCCATATGTCCTACGGACACACGAAGCCCTATTTCGTTCCCCCTAATGGGAACTGCAGTTTCCCCTAATGGGAACTGCAGTTTCCCCTAATGGGAATTGTCGTTTCCTTTAATGGGAACTACAGTTTCTCTTCGTGGGAATGCTCGTTTCTCTTCGTGGGAACGACAGTCCCCTTACAACTTATTACTTAAATAATCTGTCAAACTATCCTCACGCTCCAAACCAAACTTTTTGCGCAACCGGTAGCGGATAGTTTCAACACCACGAACAGAGATATTCAGTAAAGGAGCAATCTCTTTAGTGGAAAGATTCATTTTCAGATAGGCACACATCATGCGCTCATTATCAGAGAGATCGGGATGACGGGCATGAAGACGCTTCATAAAGTTATTATGAATCAAGTCGAACTGATCTTCGATGCGCTTCAGCACTTCATCACTTTGGATGTTGGAGTCAATTTTACCGTTTATAATCAAAAGGAGCTGCTTGCCTTCACGGGCCCCCTCCCCTTTCAGCGAGGAAGCCACTTTGAAAATCTCCGATTTGATCTCCGTCAACATCTCGTTTTTACGGACAAAGTTTATCATCAGGTTAGCCATCTCCTGGCTTTTATGCTGCAAGTCGTACTCCAGCTTTTCTTTCTCCAATTGCATAATCTGTTTCTCACGACGGGATTTTTCAGCCTCAAACTCCTTCTCCATTTCATGCAATTCTTTATCCTTTTCTACAACGGCCTGCTCTTTCTTACGCTTCACACGCACATCATCCCAACGGTAGATATACCATACTCCCAAAAGCATAAGAATGAAATAGAAGACATAAGCCGGCACACTGCGATACCAAGGCGGAAGAATACGGAAAGAAAGTTCATCCAATGAAGTAGTACCGTCCGGATAAATGGCTTTTACTTCAAAAGTATAATCACCTTCGGACAGATTACTATATTCCTTGGTATGCACAGTGGTATAGTCCGACCATGCTCCTTCATTCAAACGATACTGAAAACGAATATCATCTCCTCCAAAAGCCAAAAAAGAAAGACTATAATCGAACCTAACCGAATTGGATGTATAGTTAATAGCGAGGGATGGCTTCTTTCCAAGAAAATTAGCTGTATATATCAAAGAATCTTTAGGATAGGTAATATACATATTCCGGATATATACGGAATGGGCAAGATCTTGCCGGTACTTCACCGCCGGAATCGTAAACAGGGCAAATCCCTCTTCATTCGGAATCACCATAAGCGAATCCGATAAAGGAACAATTGCATACGTCGGCACCAACTCAAGCAAAGACTGGGGAATGGAATTGATACTGGTATTGGCTCCCCTCTTATAAGTCCCCAGGTTAGCTATACAGATTTCATAAGGGCTCAAACTGATGAGCCGGTCATGATATTCCAATAAACGCGTATAGGGAGCAGTGCCATTCAACAAATTATTCATATCGTTGCAAGGCTCCATCATATCTTTGTGAATATTATATTTATAGATACCGTGGGAAGTGGCAAAATAAACACGACCTTCTATTTTAGCTACATAAATATCACGCTCAACCGGAAAACCTTCTGCCACACCATAGGATTTTACACTGATCTGACGGGTTAAATCCTCACTCAACTCCACACGGGTGATAATGCCGGAATTATGAACCCATAGAATCCTGGCAGACTCCTGTTCAAACAAACGGCTTGAATCAACAAATCCTTCGATCTTACAAAGCATATGCCATTCGCCCGCTTTCTTCTCCAAAAGATAAATGCCATTATACACCCCTACAAACATACGATCGGGTCGCCCCATAACCTCTTGACAGCACCAGGCACCTGTAATATCCGTGATTCTATGTATACTTGTACCTTTAATCTGAAAAATTCCACGATCATGAAGACAAAACAGATCATCACCAATCTTACAAAGGTTCCACACCTGACCACTGGATTGAGGAACGGGATGAATATCCGGTAAACTACCGTTCAGCTTCACCGGATAAGAAGTATAATAAAGTCCCCGATTGGTACCCAGATACAGATAGCCATTCTCAACAGCAGCAGCATAGCCCGTACCGTAAGAATAAGGATATGAATACAAATTGGTAAAAGGAGAGCTCAGACAAACATGATCAATACCACTATCCAAGCCCGCCCACAAGTTTCCCTGGCCGTCGAAGGCAACGGAAAGCACCGTATTATTACGCAGCCCGTTATTCTCGTTGAAGTATTTCACATCCATGGTAGCGCAATCTATCAGTAATAAGCCTTTATGAATAGTTCCCAAAGCTATCTTATCATCTTGAGCAGCCACACAAAAAACTTCGTTCTCACGCATAAAGTCCTCTGCACCGGTAATAAAAGGAGCAATGGTACGACCATTATAATAAAACAGACCGTCATACGCCGTCACGATGATGATTCCCCCACCCTTATGTGGAATGATTCCACGGATACGATTGGAAGCCAGGGAATCCGCACCCTGCAATGGAAAGAAAGTATTTCCGACCAGTACCCATACACCACGATCGGTACCTATATAGAGGATACCGTTCACCATATTGGAACAGTCGATCTTGGCATTCATTTCGATGGCGGTATATTTTCCATTCAGATATTTCACTACACGGTCATCGCCTTGTATATAAAGGATATTATCCGCCTCATGGATTCCCCACACATTGCCAAGCATACGAACAGAGTTGTCAAGCGTATCGGACATGCAGTGGTAAATCAGTTCGCCGTCTTCTGCCGGTTCGTAATAGCCAAATTCATTAATACCACCGGCATAGATTCTTTTCTGAATAGTGGATGCCAATACGGAACGCACATCCGAGAAGTTATTTAACGGAAATACTTTCCACACATTACCATCAAATTGCACCATACCGTTTTTATTGGCAAAATACACCCAATGGTCATCATAAGGAGCTATTTGCCAAGTTTGGGGACCTTTCCCATAAAGGCTTTTATCAAAGTTTACAATGAAGTTGTTCCAACCGGCAAACGCTTTACCAAAAGGGATCAGGAAGAGAAAAACGAAGAGTACATAGAAGGTATAAGGTTGTTTTCGTATCATAATATTAGGTTTTACAGAACAAAGCTATTACTTTTTTCGTAAAAAACAAATAAAAAAGAGATACATTCTTGTTAGAACATATCTCTTTTTCTTTGAGCCTCTTGTCGGATTCGAACCAACGACCCCGAGATTACAAATCACGTGCTCTGGCCAGCTGAGCTAAAGAGGCGGGTGGGTAAGCTTACTATATCGCGCCGCTACAACCAACTACCTTTGCTGCGATCAAGCCCTGGAGGATTCGAAGGGAGCTGGCCGTATAGGACTTACCCGTATTTTTGTTTGCGGGTGCAAAGGTATGCATTTTTATTAAACCTGCAATACTTTGCCCAAACTTTTTTCAACTTTAACAAGAATACGGGGGTTACAAACAATATTATTTATACCTTTGCGCCATTATTCCTAATGAAAGATGACAGAGAACAAAGGTTACTTACAACGATATGCCATGTTATTCGGCACTTACCTGGGAGGATTTTGGATTTTGAAGTTCATTTTATTTCCTTTAGGGTTAACTACACCGTTCCTATTTTTCCTCTTTGCAGGACTAACTCTATGCGTGCCTTTTATGGCGTATTATTATGTACGAATGTACCGTAACCAAGTTTGTGGTGGTGCCATCAGTTTTCTTCATGCATGGATTTTCACTGTATTTATGTATATGTTTGCCGCATTGCTTACAGCGGTAGCTCATTATGTATATTTCCGTTTTATTGATCAAGGGTTTGTGCTAAACACATACGAAAGCTTACTGAACAGTCTGACCAGCCATACCATACCGGGGATGGATGCCTATGTAGAGCAGTTTAAAGAAATTATAAGTGCGATGCGCTCGCTGTCTCCAACAGATATCACCATGCAACTGATGTCTCAGAATGTATTCTACGGATCATTACTTGCTATCCCCACCGCCTTATTTGTCATGAAGCGCCCACCGGCAGAGCATATAGGCGGAAGATAAAGATGGATAATTAAAATGAGTGATAAAGTAAAAAAGCAGATGTGATTTCAACCCTAATTCATAATTCATAAATCATAAATCACAAGATGGATATTTCAGTTGTCGTTCCTTTATATAATGAAGAAGAATCACTTCCGGAACTGTACGCATGGATTGAACGGGTAATGAAAGCCAATGGTTTTTCATACGAAGTAATTTTCGTAAATGACGGAAGTACCGACCGTTCCTGGCAAATTATCGAAGAACTGAGCCGAAAATCGGATACCGTGCATGGCATCAAGTTCCGCCGTAACTATGGCAAATCGCCGGCATTGTACTGTGGCTTTGAGAAGGCACAGGGAGATGTAGTCATCACCATGGATGCAGATTTGCAGGATAGCCCGGACGAAATACCCGAACTGTACCGTATGATTACGGAAGACGGTTATGATCTGGTATCCGGATGGAAAAAGAAACGCTACGACCCACTTTCAAAAACCATTCCTACAAAAATATTCAATGCAACAGCTCGTAAAGTGTCGGGCATCAAGAACCTGCACGACTTTAACTGTGGATTGAAAGCCTACAAACTGGATGTGGTGAAGAACATCGAAGTGTACGGCGAAATGCACCGCTATATCCCCTACCTCGCCAAAAATGCCGGTTTCAAAAAAATCGGAGAAAAAGTAGTTCAGCACCAGGCACGTAAATTCGGAAAGACAAAGTTCGGCGGTTTAAACCGTTTCTTCAATGGATATCTAGATTTGATTTCACTCTGGTTCTTGTCAGCTTTCGGAGTAAAACCTATGCATTTTTTCGGGTTGCTCGGTTCACTGATGTTCATCTTCGGTTTTATTTCAGTGATTATTGTAGGAATCACGAAACTGTATAATATGTATAACGGAATGCCTTACCGCCTGGTTACGGACTCCCCCTACTTCTACTTATCACTGACCGCCATGATCATCGGAACTCAACTGTTCCTTGCAGGCTTCCTTGGCGAACTGATTTCGCGTAGTGCTCCTGAACGAAATAAATATCAAATAGAAAAAACAATATAGACTATGAAAAAATTAGTAAAACTGATATTGCTTTGTCTGATTGCTTATCCCATCATCAGCATCGTTTCTTCTTGTTCGGAAGAAGAAGACTGCTCCATGAATGCACGTCCGATGATGGAATGTTATCTATATACGGTGGACAGGGAAAGTAAAAGAGTGTTCAACGATACACTCGACTCGCTGACTATTACAGCATTCGATACAGACTCCGTCATTCTTAACAATCAGAAGAAAGTGCATTCGCTATCATTGCCTCTGCGCTATACAGCAGATTCTACCGTATTGATATTTCACTATAGCAAAGATCCCAAGATTAAAAAAGATACTATTATTATCTACCAAAAGAATACGCCCTATTTCCTGTCAATGGATTGCGGCTATCAGATGAAACAAAGCATCACAGGCGGAGCACACAGTCGCTATCTACTTGACTCCATATATATTCAAGAAAAAGAAGTAAGCATTTATGGAACGGAAAATCTTAAGCTCTTTTATCCTCAGCCTTAATCTGGCATTTTTCTTGCTGACAGGGCTCCCGGTACAGGCACAGAACAGCAACCGGCCTCCCGCTTCCAATCCGCCCAAGCAGGAGGAAAAGAAAGAAGCGGATGAGAATGTCTTCCCGCTATACAATGGCGTGACTGTCAGTGTGGACCTGTGGGGAATCGGAAGCAAAGTTCTGGGAGGTGATTTCTTAAGCTCGGAAGTAGCTGTTGACGTCAACCTTAAAAACCGTTTCTTCCCGATTGTGGAACTTGGATATGGCAGCACCGACGCATGGAATGATAACGGAACGAATTACAAAAGTAATGCACCTTATTTCCGTATCGGTATGAACTATAACGCTCTTTATAAAAAGAAGTTCGATAATTTCCTGTTTGTTGGCTTACGCTATGCAATGAGTAGCTTCAAATATGATATAACAGCTCTCCCCGTGACCGACCCCATTTTTGACGGAAGTATCGGAAACCCCAATCAAATGGATGGTATCTGGGGAGGAAGCGTACCATTCAACCATAAAGGAATGAAAGGTTCAATGCAATGGTTTGAATTCTGCGTCGGCATACGCGCACATATCTGGAAACAGTTCTACATGGGCTGGGGATTGCGCTTCAAATTCCGCACAAGTTCATCAACCGGAGAATATGGTGATCCGTGGTATGTACCCGGATTCGGTAAATATGGCTCCAACACCATGGGTGTAACCTATACAATCACATATAAACTACCCTACTAAATTATGACCGGATTAGAGATTTGGCTTCTTGCCGTGGGACTCGCGATGGACTGTTTCGCAATTTCCATAGCCAGTGGTATTCTTCTGAAACGTACGCTATGGCGGCCCATGCTGACCATGGCTTTTTTCTTTGGATTATTCCAAGCTATCATGCCACTCCTCGGGTGGATAGGTGCCAGCACGTTCAGCCACCTGATAGAAAGTCTGGACCATTGGATTGCATTCATCATCCTTGCTTTCCTGGGCGGACGCATGGTCAGAGAGTCTTTCAAAGACGAGGATTGCAAAAAAGAGTATGACCCGAAAAGTCTGAAAGTAGTGCTCGCATTAGCCATCGCAACCAGCATAGATGCACTGGCCATTGGTGTCTCATTTGCATTTCTAGGGATGCGGGATTTCTCGGAAATACTGGCACCTATTTCTGTTATCGGTTTCGTATCTTTCGTTATGTCCCTCATAGGATTACTGTTCGGTATCCGTTTTGGTTGCGGCATTGCACGAAAGTTGCGGGCAGAACTTTGGGGAGGTATTATCCTGATTATCATCGGAACAAAAATATTAATAGAACACTTGTTCTTCAGTTAAACTTCGCTTATGGAAAAGAAAGTACAGAGAAATTTCTTATGGATTGCCCTGCTTGTATTGGGAACAATCTGGATACTTGCACGTCATAACCGTACGCAACCTTATTATACAGTCAACGGACTGATATTCGGCACAGTTTATAATATAACTTATCAATATGACGGTGATCTGAAAGCTGAAATCGATGAAGAATTGAAGAGATTTGACGGTTCGCTATCTCCCTTCAATGATACGGCCACAATTACACGAATCAACCGTAATGAAGATATTGTACCGGATACCTTCTTTACAAATGTATTCCGTCGTAGTATGGAAATATCCAAAGAAACGAATGGTGCATTCGATATTACGGTTGCTCCACTGGCCAATGCCTGGGGGTTTGGTTTCAAGAAAGGCGCATTTCCTGACTCCGCTATGGTAGACAGCCTGCTGGAAATTACAGGATATACGAAAGTGAATCTGTCAGAAGAAGGTAAAGTAGTGAAACAGGATGAGCGCATGATGCTCTCATGTAGTGCAGTAGCCAAGGGATATGCAGTGGATGTAATAGCACAGTTTCTTGCAAAGAAAGGCATCAAAAATTTCATGGTAGATATAGGCGGAGAGATCGTAGCACGGGGAGAAAACCCCAAGAAAGATCTATGGCGTATTGGAATCAATAAGCCAGTTGATGATTCACTGTCCATTAATCAGGAGCTACAAACAGTACTGAATGTAACGGATGTGGGCATTGCAACCTCAGGCAATTATCGCAACTTCTATTATAGAGACGGAAAGAAATATGCACATACTATAGACCCAAGAACAGGATATCCCGTACAACACAATATCTTATCTGCCACTGTAGTAGCCAAAGACTGTATGAGTGCTGATGCTTATGCCACCGCATTCATGGTGATGGGACTGGAAGAAGCGGAACGCTTCGCCGATGCCCATCCGGATATCGATGCGTGCTTTATTTACACGGATGAGAATGGAGAACTTCAAACATACTATACGAAAGGGATGGAACGGTTTATAACAAAGAAATGATAATTTAGCGGGCGAAAGAATTGGTACGCGGACGACGCGGATAAGGCGGACGAACGCGGACTTTAATTTCTCAGACGCGGATGACACGGATGACGCGGATTTTTAAAGCTGCGCTATACATACCGGCATATCACACCGAAGGAAAAAAGAATCCGTGTCATCCGTGTCTGAAAGATTACTTGCACGCCGAAGGAGAACCTTGCTCCAGCGCTACGCTGGTAAATTATCATTTATAGAATACAAAATACACTGCCAATACCAGGCAAATAAATGCCGCAAAATGATTCCAGTGCAGGCTTTCACTTTTAAAAAGGACAGTAGTAAATACAATGAAAACAATAAGAGTAATCACCTCCTGAATTATCTTCAACTGTATCAATGAAAAAGGACCGCCATTACCTATAAACCCAATACGGTTGGCCGGAACCAGACAGAAATACTCCGCAAGAGCGATGCTCCATGAAAATAAGATGATGGCATAAAGCGGCCAGTTTGTAATAATTTTCATGTCTTGCAACTTCAGATGACCATACCAGGCAAAAGTCATAAAGACATTGGAGACAATTAAAAGCAGAATCGTATAAAGACCTTTCATTTCAGTTATGAATATTTAAGCGATGATTAATTAATCTAAATTACTAACTTTTTTAGGAAGAAGCTCTTCCTGAACATTTGCCATACTTCCCCAAAGACTATAACGAGCTTCCGGATTCATTTCTTCCAGTTGATGCAGAATGTCTTTCATATTGCTTCGATGGGATTGCGCTTCATAAGGGCAATTCTTCACCTGTTTCCGATATCCCCTTATCTGTGCCAGTTCCAGCAAATCAGACTCATGTACCAAGCACATCGGACGGATAATCGTCATATCGAACTTCTTCATTACCAAGCGAGGAGGCATGGAACTAAACGCGCCCTGAAAAGTGATATTCATCAATAATGTTTCCAGAATATCATCCATGTGATGTCCCAATGCTATTTTATTACAACCTTGTTCCTTGGCAACAGTAAACAACGCCTTACGCCGATTCCATGAACAAAGAAAACAAGGTGACTTACGCGTATCCGTACTTGCATCGAACCCCGTCTCATACAGTACGAAAGGGATATTCCACGACTCAACATACTCACGCAGATAGGCTAAATCACTCTGATAAGGTATATTCTTCATAACCACATGAACGGCAACCACGGAGAATCTGGGCTTAAAGACACGGGCGCGCTTCGCCAACAATTCCACCAATGCCAAAGAGTCTTTGCCACCGGAAAGCCCGATGAGGATTTTATCCCCATCCTCTATCAGCCCATATTCTACCAGTCCCTTGCTAAACCGCTTTTCTATGCGGCGGATGGTCTTCTCTTCTTCAGTAAATTGCGCCATAATGATTCAAAGCTACGAGTTACAAGCTACGAGCTACAAGCTACAAGTCCCATGCGGACGTTGCGCAACTACTTGTAGCTTGTAGCTCTTTTACTTTTTGTCCTGCAAAAATAAGAGAAAAGAATGATTTAAAGAAGAATTAACATAATAGAATAACGGAAATCAGCATTATTCCCGATTAATTTGTATTTTTGAACATTCGAATTTGTAAGTTGGATAACTAGCATGAAAAAGAGATATATTTTACTCCTTCTATTTTGTCTCGTATTAGTCGGTGCATCGGCACAGACGTTGGAACAAGCTAAAGCTTTTTACAACAAGGGGCAGTACGAAAAAGCCAAACCCGTTTTCAAAAAATTCGTCAGGACACAACCGGCAAACGGAAATTATAATTTATGGTACGGTGTATGCTGCCTGGAAACAGGAGAACCTGACGTAGCCCTGAAATACCTGGAAACAGCCGTTAAGAAACGTATCCCCAGCGGACAACTGTATCTGGCACGAAATTATAACGACCTGTATCGTTTTGAAGATGCCATCAAGTGTTACGAAGAGTATATCAGTGATCTTTCCAAACGAAAAAGACCTACCGCAGAAGCTGAAAAACTTCTGGAAAAGAGCAAGACTAATCTCCGCATGCTGAAAGGCATTGAAGAAGTGTGCATTATCGATAGTATCGTAGTGGATAAAGACCGCTTTTTGGAAGCTTATAAAATCAGTCCGGAATCCGGTAAATTATTCACGTACAACGATTTCTTCCAGAATAAAGAAGAAATAGAAGCTACTGTATACGAAACTGAACTCGGTAATAAGATTTATTACGGTGAACGCCAGCCTGATGGCAAACTCAGCATCCTTGCCCGCAACAAGATGCAAGGCGAATGGAGTAAAGGCAGCCTATTGCCCGGTAGCATCAACGACTCCATCAACGCCAATTATCCGTACGTATTGACGGATGGTGCCACTATCTACTATGCCGCCGACGGTGAGAATTCAATAGGTGGATACGACATATTCGTTACTCGCTACAATACGAATACCAACACTTATCTGACTCCGGAGAATGTGGGCATGCCATTCAATTCTCCCTATAACGACTATATGTTTGCCATCGACGAGTTCAACAACCTCGGATGGTTTGCTTCCGATCGCTACCAGCCGGAAGGGAAAGTATGTATTTACGTATTTATTCCCAACTCTTCCAAACGGGTGTATAACTACGAAGCTATGGACAAGAAAAAAGTTGTCCGACTTGCTCAAATTCACTCCTTGAAGGATACATGGGTAGATCAGAATACAGTATCTGACGCCAAACGCCGTCTGCAAGCCGCTATCAGTGAAAAGCCACAAGCCGAACGGAGCTATGACTTTGAATTTGTAATTGATGACCACACTACGTATTATCAATGGAGTGATTTCAAATCTCCTCAGGCCAAAAGCTTATTCAGCAAATACCGCCAGTTGGAGAAAAGCTTCAGACAGCAGCAAAACAAATTGGAAGAGCAACGTTCCTTGTACTCCCGCGCCAAGGAAAGCGATAAAGGCAAACTGGCTCCCGCTATACTCGATCTGGAAAAGCAGATACAACAATTATCAGTTGAATTGGAGAAGGCCGCCATTGAAGTGCGTAATACAGAAAAACAATCCTTTAAATAGAAAACTATGGACATACTTATCATCATTGTACTCATCGTTGCGGCGGTTATCCTATTCTTGGTAGAACTGTTCGTCATCCCGGGCATCAGCATAGCCGGAATCCTGGCCGGAGCTTGCATGATCTATGCCAACTACTATGCCTTTGCCTATCTGGGTACAACGGCTGGTTTCATCACGCTCGGTGTATCGGCAATAGCCTGCATAGGTTCATTGATACTCTTCATGCGCTCCAAGACCTTGGATAAAGTGGCGTTAAAGAAGAATATCACATCGAAGGTGGACCGCACGGCCGCAGATCAAGTAAAAGTAGGCGATACGGGTGTGGCCATTACACGCCTGGCACTGATCGGCAATGCCGAAATAGACGGCAACATCGTGGAAGTGAAATCCATGGACGGATTTCTGAATGAAAAAACCCCTATCATTGTAAACCGTATAACGGACGGCGTTATCATGGTAGAAAAGAAAAAAGATTAATATTCACACTTAATATCTTATAAATCATGAACGTAGACACTATGTACCTAACTGCCTTTCTTGTGATAGGAGGCATTATCTTCATCGTACTGTTCTTCCACTATGTTCCTTTCTTCCTATGGTTGTCCGCCAAAGTTTCGGGAGTCAGGATTTCATTGGTGCAATTGTTTTTAATGCGTATCCGTAACGTACCTCCCTACATCATTGTACCGGGTATGATTGAAGCACACAAAGCCGGATTGAGCAACATTACCCGCGACGAGCTGGAAGCTCACTACCTGGCCGGTGGACACGTAGAAAGAGTGGTGCACGCCTTGGTATCCGCCTCTAAAGCTAATATTGAATTATCCTTCCAGATGGCTACCGCAATCGACCTTGCCGGACGTGATGTGTTCGAAGCCGTTCAGATGTCGGTAAACCCGAAGGTGATCGATACACCTCCGGTGACCGCCGTAGCTAAAGATGGTATCCAGTTGATAGCCAAAGCCCGTGTAACGGTACGCGCCAATATCCGCCAGTTGGTAGGTGGTGCCGGTGAAGACACTATTCTGGCCCGTGTAGGCGAAGGTATCGTATCTTCCATCGGTTCGTCCGAAAACCACAAGTCAGTATTGGAAAACCCGGATTCAATCTCCAAACTAGTGCTCCGCAAAGGTCTGGATGCCGGTACGGCTTTCGAAATCCTGTCCATTGATATCGCTGATATCGATATAGGTAAGAACATCGGTGCGGCTTTGCAGATAGACCAGGCAAATGCCGATAAGAATATCGCCCAGGCCAAAGCTGAGGAACGCCGTGCAATGGCCGTGGCCAGCGAACAGGAAATGAAGGCGAAAGCTCAGGAAGCACGCGCCAAGGTGATCGAGGCGGAAGCCGAAGTACCTAAGGCCATGGCAGAAGCATTCCGTAACGGTAACCTGGGCATCATGGATTATTATCGGATGAAGAACATCGAAGCTGATACTTCCATGCGCGAAACCATAGCCAAACCATCGGGAAACAACTCAAACCAGCCGTTGAGTAAATAACCGGTAGAATTATTGCTCCAGAAAAACGTCGGAACCGGTGAACAGTAATCCCGTTCCGGCGTTTTCTATTTATAAACGTATCAACCAAAAAATCCAGAATATGAAAAAGTATTTTGCATCTTCCGAACTTATTATCAATGATGACGGTTCAGTTTTTCATCTGCACGTAAAGTCTGAGTGGCTGGCAGACAAAGTAATCCTGGTGGGCGACCCTGGCAGAGTGGCACTGGTAGGCTCACACCTTGAGAATAAAGAATGTGAAGTGGAAAGCCGCGAGTTCAAAACCATTACAGGTACCTACAAGGGCAAACGCATCACGGTGGTTTCTACGGGTATTGGTTGCGACAACATCGATATTGTGATGAACGAACTGGACGCCTTGGCCAACATCGACTTCAACACACGTGAAGAAAAGCCCCAACTTCGCCAGTTAGAACTGGTACGTATCGGTACTTGTGGCGGTTTGCAACCGAATACGCCCGTAGGTACATTTATCTGCTCGCAAAAGTCCATTGGTTTCGACGGCCTGCTGAACTTCTATTCAGGGCGCAATGAAGTGTGCGACCTGCCATTTGAACGTGCATTCCTGAACCACATGGGATGGTCGGGAAATATGTGCGCACCTGCTCCGTACGTGATCGACGCCAATGCCGAACTGATAGAGCGCATTGCCGGAGACGATATGGTACGCGGTGTAACGATTGCCGCCGGTGGTTTCTTTGGTCCGCAAGGACGCGAACTACGTATTCCGCTGGCCGATCCGAAGCAAAATGAAAAGATCGAGAACTTTGAATACAATGGCTATCGCATTACGAACTTCGAGATGGAAAGCTCCGCACTGGCCGGTTTGAGCCGCCTGATGGGACATAAGGCGACCACGGTATGCATGGTCATAGCCAACCGGTTGATTAAAGAAGCCAATACGGGTTACAAGAATACGATTGACACATTGATAAAAACCGTACTGGACAGAATTTAAGAAACACCCACTCAAATATACTTGATGATTGTTTCCTTCAATCTTTCGTAAGTATATGGTTTGGCAATAATATCATTGCATCCGGCGGCTAATGCTTGTTGTTGTTCTATCAGGAAAGCATTGGCCGTCACCGCAACGATAGGCAGATCGATGTCGATGGTACGTATCTTTTCCGTAGCCTGAATACCGTTCATCACTGGCATGCGGATGTCCATCAATATCAGGTCGGGACGCTCGCGCAAGAAACTATTTACGGCCTCTTCGCCATTGGTAACCCACGAAATGGTGTAGTCCTTCTTCAGCAAAATGTTTATCTGCATAAAGTTAGACTCCGTATCTTCGGCTATCAAAATTTTCTTCCTGCCGTCTGATCTTCGCTCTACGTGGGCATTGATCTCAACAGGTTCACCATCCGCTCCCAACACAAACTGACGGTAAGGAAGGGTCATCACGAAAGTGCTCCCCACTCCTACTTCGGACTCTACGGAAATCTTTCCTCCCAATCTCTCCACGATGCTCTGGCAGATGGGAAGCCCCAGACCTGTGCCCTGAACAAAATCGTTCAGCTTTTCGAAACGGTTGAAAATCAAGAGCAATTTCTCCTTTGCAATGCCGCAACCGGTATCCGTTACATAAACCTTCAACCATTCTCCGCAGGCTTCCAACCCCAGGGTGATGGCCCCTTCATGGGTATTCTTAATAGCATTGGAGAGGAAGTTGAACAGCACTTGCGTAATCCTATTCCGGTCCACCATAATCCAGATTTCTTCATCGGGACGTATCACATTCAGTCGGATGCCTGTTTTCATTTTCAGGCGATGCACTTTCTCCACTTCGTCAATCAGTCCGGTCATTTCGACCAACTGGAAGTTCATTTCCGATTTTCCCGACTCGATGCGGGAAAGGTCCAGAATGTCATTTATGAGTTGCAACAACAGGTTGCTATTCTTTTGAATGATGTTCAGGTATTCGGCTTTCTCCACTTCATCTTCCGTCAAAGCTATGATTTCAGAGAATCCCACGATAGCATTCAAAGGAGTGCGGATCTCGTGGCTCATATTGGCCAGAAACACCGATTTCATGCGGTCAGCCTCTTCTGCCCGTTGCTTCGCCTCGATGAGTTCATTGGAGCGTTGCACCCTGTCACCGATATCGTGTATCAATGCCATCACTTTATTATCTTCGAACGGAGCGATGCGTGCCTGGAAATAATGTCTTTCGCAATCATCCACATCCAGAGGATACTCTATCTCCTTCAACTCCCCATCTTCGAGGCATTGACGTATGTTCCGTAGAAACAGGTCGCTGACTTCGGGAGAATAGATAGTGCGCCCGTCCGCTCCCCGTAGCTGTTCAACGGGATGGAGCAAAATGGTGTCAGAAGACATTAACACGTCGGTGATGAAGAAATCCTGATCCAAAATAAATATAAATTCAGGCAATGCCTGTATTATCTTCCGGTTTCGCTCTTCTACGCGCGATATGTGTGCTTCGCATTCGCACTGCCCGGTGACGTTCACGGTATAGCATAAGAGCCTTTCCAAATTTCCACTTTTATCTTTCTCTACAGATAAGAGGTGGTCCTCCAACCAGACTATTTCACCATGCGCGCCTACGCAACGCACCCGTAAGACATTGGACTCATCAAAGCCATCCAATTTCTTTTGAAAGCCATCCAACGACACCAAATGCTTATCATCGGGATGCACAAAGCTACAGAACTCTTCCAAATTCTGATAACGGATGCCGACTTTATCCAAGCCTAAACTTTCGAAATATTCCTGAGTGAAAGTGCACTCAAAGGTATTGATATTTATCTCCCAGAGAGCAATTTGATGGGCAGCCAGAACGGAGTTGACCTTCAATAATTTCTCTTTCAGTAGTTCCGTGTTCTCGTCTTTCTCGGTAGTATGAGAAGCGGAATCATGCATTTTTATTTTGTCTTGCGCCATAATAACAAAGTGTATCATGTAAAGGCTACGAAAATTGAGCAAATGTAATAAAAAAGAGTAAGTAATATACAATCGCGTTCTTTTTTTTACCCCAAAAGGCTATCTTTGCAACGCAAATAACAATTTTTATGATGAATCAGGATACCATCTGTGCCATTGCCACGGCCCAAGGAGGAGCAATCGGAAGCATTCGCGTCTCAGGAGCGGACGCCATTCGTATCACCAGCCGCATTTTCACCCCGGCAAAATCCGGTAAAACGCTGGCGGATTGCAAACCTTATACACTGACTTTCGGGAAAATACACGATGGCGAGGAAATCATCGACGAGGTTCTTGTCAGCCTGTTTCGCGCCCCGCACTCTTACACGGGCGAAGATAGTACGGAGATCACCTGCCACGGTTCGAGCTATATCTTGCAACAGGTTTTGCAATTGCTCATCAAACACGGTTGCCGCCTGGCGGGACCGGGGGAATACACGCAACGCGCCTTTCTCAATGGCAAGATGGATTTGAGCCAGGCCGAAGCCGTGGCGGACCTGATTGCTTCTTCGTCTGCTGCCACCCACCGCCTTGCCATGAGCCAGATGCGTGGCGGATTCAGCAAGGAGCTTACGGAGCTACGCAACCAGTTGCTACACTTCACTTCACTGATTGAGCTGGAACTGGATTTCAGCGACCATGAAGAGTTGGAGTTTGCGGACAGAACGGAGCTTTGCCGATTGGCGGATCATATCGAGGGGGTCATTTCCCGACTGGTACATTCGTTCAGCGTAGGAAATGCGATCAAAAACGGCGTACCGGTAGCCATCATCGGCGAAACGAATGCCGGGAAATCAACGCTCCTCAATGTATTGTTGAACGAGGACAAGGCTATCGTGAGCGACATTCACGGCACTACACGCGATGTGATTGAAGATACGACCAATATCGGCGGTATTACTTTCCGTTTCATTGACACGGCAGGTATCCGCGAAACCAATGATACGATTGAGAGTCTGGGCATAGAGCGCACGTTCCAAAAACTGGAACAAGCGGAGATTGTGCTTTGGATGATTGATGCAACGGACGCAACGTCGCAAATGAATCAGCTATCGGGGCAGATACTTCCGCGCCTGGAAAGAAAGCATTTGATATTGGTATTCAACAAAGCTGATTTGTTGGGCACGGCTCATTCTGATGAGGTTCTGTCTGCGGCCTCTTCCATCATTCCTAACGCCGAATGTATTTTTATTTCCGCCAAGAAAAGGCAAAATACGGATGTGCTTCAAAAGAAACTTATAGCCGCCGCCAATCTGCCTACGATAACCCAGAACGACGTGATAGTGACCAATGCCCGCCATTACGAAGCCCTTACGCATGCTTTAGAAGCCATCGAACGCGTACAACAGGGATTGGCAAACAATCTTTCCGGGGACTTCGTGGCTCAGGACATCAGGGAGTGCATCTTCCATTTGAGCGACATTGCGGGGGAGGTGACGAATGATATGGTGCTACAAAATATATTTCAACACTTCTGCATCGGCAAATAGACATGCTAGCTAATCACCAACAATTTACAAATTAAAACACTAAAATATATTATATGAGCAAGATTAATATTCCAAAAGAAAATGAAGGCTTTATCTATACCATCCTCTCATTCGAGAGAAACGTCGAGATAAAATGTAACAAGAACTGTCGTTATATTAAAGAAAAAAAATACTATCAAGATTGTCCAGCCCAGTTAACGATGGGAAATGGCAAAACTAAATCCAAATTTACTGCTGATAAATTGGTCCTAAACATAAAAAACATCGGAGGACATGAGAATTGGACATTCGCCTCTAATGAAGTTTTATTGGTGGATGGAGAGGGGTTTATCCATGAGGGCGAGTTTATGTGCTACGAAAATCTACCCGTAAACTACGCAGGTGAGGGACAGCAACTTTTACCTCAAACGCAGATGAATTTCATATTATTATTCTATCCTTTGCCCGAGAATGTCAACGTTTCGCGCTTCAAAATTAATATATATAATAAATGGATAGATTTTATCCTTCAGGATTTTGATGAGTCCGTTTCATCCCTTTTCAATGCGGTGAAGAAAAAGGAGAAAGTAATTGAGTATAATGAAGAAGGTGAAAAGAAACATATTTCCAATACCTATCTTGATTACAACCTGAAATATGACCTTGAACGGTTCGAAAAAAGACTATTGGATCTGAAAGTGAAATTATTTTCCCGATTCAACAATATATTGACCCAAGCTGAAAAGACAAAATTAGACAATAAAATAACGAGCGAAATATATGCATTAGATCTTGAATTGGAAGAGAAGCAAGAAGCCGAATACAATCAGGTAAAAGAAAATTTCACCGCCATCAAGAATGAATATATACGAAGAGTTAAATAAAGACGAAAAGAAAAAATATTAATTGTAATGTAGCAACCCATCATATAATATGCAAAAGAATATATTTTTGTTTATTATATAATGGGTTGAAAAAAGTTTTATCACTTTATCACCTCACACTCATTCCTTTCTCACACTTCCGTGACAGACTACCCGTTCTTTGAGCCACTCTTAAGCTACCGAAAATAGCAAAAAAGAAAGTGTCATACGAAAAATCTTCAGATTGCTAATTATTAGCTACCTATATGATACTCATCGAAATTAAAACAATAGTAGTTTTAATCCGTAATACGAAGTTGCCAGAATGCCACGGCCGCCGCTGCCGCCACATTGAGCGAATCAACCCCATGCGCCATCGGGATACGAACTACATAGTCCGCCGCCGCAATCGTATCGGATGGAAGCCCCTCTCCCTCTGTCCCCATCACGATGGCCAGCCGGGGTTCGGACGTCAAGACAGGATCGGCAATGGAGATAGAATCGTCCGTAAGTGCCATGGCGGCGGTGCGGAAGCCGTGGCGGGCCAGATCACTGAGAGTGCCGTCCAGCCACGTCCAGGGAACCAAAAAGACCGAACCCATGGATACCCTGACCGCACGGCGGTTCAACGGATCGCAAGAGTTACGCGTCAGCAACACGGCATCCATCCCGAGGGCGGCCGCCGAACGAAAAATGGCACCAATGTTCGTAGTGTCCACCACACCATCGATGACGACGATGCGCCGGGCATCCCGACACGTGTCTTCCACCGTGCGGAGCACGGGGCGACGCATGGCACACAACACTCCGCGCGTCAGAACATAGCCCGTCAGCGTGGCGAGCAACTCCCGCCCGCCCGTATAGACGGGCACGTCGCCGCAACGACTGATGATGTCAGCGGCATCACCGGTGATGTGTTTTTGCTCGCACAAGAGGGCCAGAGGTTCATATCCAGCATCCAATGCTACACGGATCACCTTCGGGCTTTCGGCTATGAACAGGCCTTTATCGGGCTCGATGCGGTTGCGCAACTGGGCCTCGGTGAGGGTGGAGAATACCTCGATTCCGGGGTACGACAAGGAGGATACTTCAATAATGGGCATAAGGCTGTATTCTTTTTAATATGGTTATGAATCAGTTACGAGCTACAGGCTACAAGCTACAAGTAGCTGCGCTATGTTCCGAAAGGCACTTGTAGCTTGTAGCCTGTAGCTCGTAACTTCATTCCTTTCTTTTCCGTTCCAAATTCTTACTCTTCTCTTTCAGACACCGCAACTTTCATCACCCCGTCCAGTTTGTTTTCAAAAATCCGGTAAGCCTCCTCAATCTCATTCAACGGGAAGCGATGTGTGATAAGCGGCGTGGTGTCTATCTTACCTTCTTCGATCAGGCGAAGTATCTCGGCGCAATCGCACCCGTCCACGCCACCGGTCTTGAAGGTCAGATTTTTTCCGTACATATCGGGCAAGGGAAGCACCTGGGGGCAGTCGTAGAGGGCCACCACGGTGACAATAGCATTGGGACGTGCACACTCCCACGCCAAACGGAAGGTTTCCTCGGTTCCTGCCACTTCGAGCACGACGTCGGCTCCGCCATGATCGCTATTCCGCAACACAATCTCCCGGCAATCCTCTGGCTTCACCACCAGTACGTCCGGATAATGCTCCTGCATAAAACGGATTCTCTCGGGCGCCGTCTCGCAAACAATGATGCGACGAGGGCGCTTGAGCATCACGCAAAGCAGGGTGCAGATTCCGGTAGGGCCGGCGCCGATGATGAGCACCGTGTCTTCTTCGGTAATCTCCGATATGCGAGCCGCCCAAAAACCCGTGGCAAGCACGTCGCCCACAAAGAGCGCTTGTTCGTCACTCACCGCATCCGGAATGCGGTTCAGTCCCTGGTCGGCATAAGGCACGCGGACGTACTCGGCCTGACCTCCGTCGATGCGGCAGCCCAGTGCCCAACCGCCATTGGCATCGGAGCAATTGTTCACATATCCGTGTCGGCAAAAGAAGCATTCGCCACAAAAGGTTTCTACGTTCACCGTAACCCTGTCGCCGGGCCTGACGGAAGTAACGTCTGCACCCACTTGCTCCACGATGCCTACCATTTCGTGCCCCACCGTAGTTCCAGGCAAGGCACGCGGCACGCTACCGTGCTTGATGTGCAGATCGCTGGTGCAGATACTACTGAGCGTCACGCGGACAATGGCGTCGCAGGGATCTTTCAACCCGGGTTTCGGTTTTTCTATAAGTTCAAATTTTCCATGTTCAATATAGGTATATGCAAGCATTGTTTTTCTCTTTTTTAAAACTTCTCTTTCCGTTCAAACTCTCCCTCCTCTGTATAGTACTTCCATGTGCCCTTGGGTATATTATTTCCGTATTTTCCGCGGAGTTTCAATTTGCCGTTCTCATAATATTCGCGATAGCGTCCGTGACGTTTTCCTTCTTTCACTTCCGCTTCACTCTTCAACGCTCCTTCGGGATAAAACTCCCGCAAGACGTTGCCCTCAAATTTCTCAACATAGAAGCATTGCAACTCACTCATTTGCTCCTTCTCCGTTTCGGCATCTTCGTTCATTACTTCGTCGGCTTCGTCGTCGACTACCACCGCTACGGCCGTTTCTTCCGGTTGATAAGGTTTATAGTCCATCACGCATTGCAACGAGGCGGACTGGCCGTCTCCCGTAATCTGCATGGTCCAATAGGGAAATGAGTAGACAATGTCCTTGTCCGATTGTATCTCTCCCCACGTAACGGCATTCATCATAGGCTTCAACTGGTAATAAAACTTATGTACATCCGTATATAAGAAAACGGTAGAACTCGAATTCAGGTACGAGAAGGCATTTTTAAAGCCCGGATTATCCTTCAACAGGTTCTTCTGATCGTAATCTTCTACAAATGAGAGCAGAGACGAGGCTTTGTTGCTAAACACCACATAATCGTCCACGTACGTGTAATAGGGTTTTTCGAACTTGTCAAACAGCCCTCCGAAGAACAAACGGAAGAAGCCTTTCATTTCCACATAGTTGATTTCAAATCCCTTATAATCAACCGTCTTTATCCGGAGCGGGGTGCGCCGCCTGATCTTCTTTTCTATAAACTCCATATTCTTACGGGCATCCTTAATGCTTTTGGTGCCGATGGCCAGAATCAGTTCCGGATCGTGCCCCAACAGCCCCGGCTCGGATTGGGTGATGGCAAATTCTCCTGACATCCAGCTCAGGAAGTTTTCTTCCAGAGAGATGTCAAACAGGCTTTCAATCTTCTTCCGGGAACTCCTATAAGATTCGCACCATTGCGGGTCGTGGATCGCAAGTGCATTCTCCAGTTCTTTTACAAATGTCACCGGATTGCTGAAACCGATGTTGGTATAGAGTGCCGTCCTGCCGGACAAGATTTCGTGGGCTTTCATCCGGTGCTTACCCGAGTTCAGCAAGGCCATGATGTACGGATCGGCGGTGTCTTTCCGCAAAGTATATCCTTTCACCTCCATCCGTTTGTGGTCGGTATTGAAATAGAGTCCGGCAAAATCCATGGAATTGCTGAACATATCGATGTACTCGTTTCCGGTTCCCAGATAAATATTCAGGAATTGGGGCAGGCGTGCATAATTGATAAAAACGCGGACAAGTCCTTTGCCGGACACCAGTTTTTCGGCTTCGATAAAAGAATGATCAAGACCGATTTTGGGCTTGTTGCGTGAGTCGATGGCCGACTCTACAAGTTTGGAGGTATAGGAACCTACAAAATGGTTGTCCACGAAGGCGCAATAAAAAATATCGCGCGTATCCGGATCGCGCATTTCGAGGATGTTAATCCCGTTGTGCATCCGGTTGGTTACGGAACTGCCCGCCATGGTGAGCACCATTTCAAGCTGATCCTTCAACAAGTCCATCTTGGAGGCTTTTTGCATGTCCAGCACAATCAGAAAATCCCAATCGCGGGCACGGACTTTATGGATCGAGATGAGCATATCCCGTTTGCCCACAAGCGATAACAACATTTTATTGCTTCGGACCACGGTGTCGAGCGTTTCCACATTCCGGGTGACGTCCTCGAAGGCTTTCGCCCGCTTCAGGCATTGCCACGTGGCGCTCATGCTGAACTTTCCCCAATCGTCAACCGGGGCCGACGACTGGATGATGAAGACGGCATCTTCTGGCACCAAATAGATTTGCTGGATATTGCGGTCGGGCGAAACGAACAGATGAACCATGGAGTATAGGAAATATACCGCCAATGCCAGTCCGGCAATAGTGAAAGTTCTTTTTACTATTTTCCGGGTATTGTTTTTCTTCACGGGCTCAACGGGTTGTTCTTGCGGCCCGTTGTCCAATTCATGTTCAATCATCCCTTTTTCAATATGCTATTCACCACGCGCACCGAAGACACCAGTTTAGCCGTCGAGGTGAACACATCTACATTCCAGACGTGTGAGGAACGGCCTTTATGCACGATAGTCGCCACCGCTCTTACCGTGTCTCCTTCGTGAGCCGAAGAGATATGGTTTCCGCTGACTTGCATGCCGACTACTATTTCGTCCGGCTTGCAAAGTATCATCGAACCCAGTCCGGCAACCGTCTCCGCCAGTGCCAGGCTGGCTCCTCCGTGCAGAATGCCGAAAGGTTGGCGGGTGCGTTCGTCCACCGGCATGGTGGCCTCTACCCTATCTTCGGAAGCATAAGTGTATTGTATGCCCAGATTTCCCATCAGAGCATGGCGTGCACGCTGGTTGAGTTGTTCCAAGGGTACGTCGGCGGGGCGGATTTCGGCAAGTATGGCCTTCTCTACCGCCTCAGCCACTCCGTCTTCGTCATTGGATGCGGTAATCCGGTCGGCACAAACCTTTACAGAGTCTTGCGCGTTTCCCATGGCAATGCCCAGCCCGGCGGATTGTATCATGGAGACATCGCAAACCCCGTCGCCAATGGCGATGACTTCTTCCGAACTAACACCCAGTTTCTCAAGCAAAGCGCCCAGCGTATTGGATTTATCAATGGAACAAGGCACCACTTCGAGGAAATAGGGTTCCGAACGAAACACGTCCAACGCTCCGTTCAATCTCCGGCGCCAGTGGTTTTCCAAGCCCACCAGCGCTTCTTCGTCATCGCTGACCAGCATGCACTTGCATGGGGCAAAGTCCACCGCTATCGAGAACTCCGTTTCCGTCACAATCTTCAGTCCATTCAGTTCTGCTTCCTGACGTATGTGCTCATTTTCAGGTGTATCGGTGATAAGGGTATCTTCGTGATAAGTAAAGATGGCAAATCCGTTTTTGCGGGATTTCTTTTCAAGATAAGGCAACATTTCGGGGTTTATCCGGCGCTCAAACAGGAGTTCGCCATTTTGGGCATTGATAATCTGCCCACCATTATAGGAGAGGATGAAGCCTCCGTAATTGCCCAATTCCAGAGTTTTGGCAATAGGCATAAGGCCATACGTCGGTCTGCCGGAAGCCAGCACGATACGCACGCCCATCTGTTGCACCTTCAACAAGGCGGCCAGCGTGCGCTTACTGATTTTCTTTTCACTATCGAGCAGAGTTCCGTCTACATCAAGAACTAATAATTTGTATTTCATGACTTACCGGTTTTGAGTTAATGAAACAAAGGTAAAGTTATTCGAGAGAAAACACAATAAGTGACGGGGTTTTTCTCGTACATTTTTATTCATCATTTACGCAGGGGGACTTCAGTTCACGGCAAAAGCCGTAAAAGTAAAGGGAAGTGCCTGAATTCCGACACTTCCCTTTCTCTTAGTTTGACTCGGCCTTTACGTCCTCGTCATCATTTCATCGCACCGCCTCCCAGTGCTCCCAGTGCGGCCGAAACAATAGCCATCACCACTCTCAGAATTTTCTTCCAAACAGACTTCTTCATAAATACAATTATTTAATTTTTAATTCTTTAATTCTTAATTTCTAAAGCCCTTGGCTTTAGACCCTATCCAAGTGGATTTTCATCCAGTCCACCTTCACCTGACGACGAACCGCCACCGCTTTCTTCGGTCGGAAGTTCATCATTGATGCGATCCACATCTTTGAGGCTAAGTCCTTCGGAGCGGGTGCTTCCGTTAGCCGTAATACGGATTTCCTTATTGGCACGAAAACAGACACGCAAACCGGTGATATCATTCGCCGTAAACACCTCTGCCGTCTCCGTCCCCTTGCTACGGGCAGCAAGATAAAAATATCCCAGTCCGTCAATGTTCACCGACCGTCCCCAAAGCAACTCTTCTTTCAACTCCGTGCGGAAATCTTTCAACACAGAATTCACCACACCTTCACTCACACCGGAAAGTCGGCTGATCCTTTTCGCAATCTGTTTCAGATCCATCGCTACACCATATTTATAGGTGATTACCGAAATGAACATTTACCGGGCGGTTATGAATCTGTTTCAACTTCTGATTCGCATGATTAGTTTGCGTACCTAAGCGTTACTAACTTCAAGCGATGCCTGAATTAATTCTCTTCGCTCCATCAATTAATTTTCTTTCATGCAAGAAATTAGTAAGATGTCTATAAGCATCCCATTGGTTGGTTATAGACATCCAATAGGTTTATTATAAACATCCCATTGGATGGACATAAGCAACCTACTAATTTCTTGCATGAAAGAAAATTAATTATTGCACTGTAGGAAGTTAATTGATGCACAGCTTGAAGTTAGTTATTCCTAATCAGAACAACCGCATCAAAAGTTTGATTCATTTCTTTTCGAAAAGGAAGAAAACACGGTAGTAAATCCGGAGAATTCAGAGTGTAGGATGACATTACTCGCCGTTTTGACATACATTCCAGCGGAAAGTATCAGCAGGAAGATTTTGCAGCGTTGCTGGGATATACCAAAGCACATGGTGGAAGCGATTATAAATATTGTAATGCCAGTTACGAAGACTGTGCCGAAATAATTCGCCGGTATGTCAAAGCGGCTCCCATTGATGTAGCCCGTTTCTTCCGTCTGGTAGTGTTTAACTTTATCACTCTCAATGACGATGCTCATCTAAAGAATTTTTCGCTGATTAATAAAGACGAGGAGTATCGTCTTTCTCCGGCTTACGATTTGATAAACACTTCCCTACATTTAGTAGAGCCCCGTATTTTCGCCCTTGACAAAGGTCTATTCCGCGAAGGCATGAAACTTTCGGATACACATCAAGTGAGTAGAACTGACTTTGAAGAATTTGGTCGTCGCATCGGGCTTCCGGAGCGGGTTGTAAAACGAGAATTAGATGCATTTGCAAAAGAAAATCAGATGGAAAAGGCATTGATTGAGCGTTCTTTTTTGTCGGATATATTAAAACGTCAATATTGGCTGTCCGTGGATTATAGACGGAAGATGTTGGTGTGGTGATTTCAAAAAACGGTATTTACTCATCAAGGCGTTTCTTTTACGCAACGCACCGGAAAAGCATGTCCTCTGCCAGCACCACTCGATAGACTTGCCCATTACCACCATATCGATAACCGACTGCCGGATAAAAAGCCTGTTCGCCTGATGTGGAAGAAATGAAAAATCGACGCCCATAAACCGTTGTCTTAAAAAAGCCTCCGCCTTCAACTGTCACATTTATCTTCTCTTCAGCTGGGGAATTATAATAAGCAGGGACTTTTGTATTATAATCCTGCACAGGGGAGGCGTAAAATAAACTGTGTCATGCTCTACTCTTCTTTCAAACTCATCGGTCGGGTCGACCAGCGCCAAGGGGGTGCACCAGCACCCCCGACAAACGTAAAATTACAACAACTTAAATCTAGAATTCCCCCAACTCCTGCATCATCGCCGGACGACGTTTATACAAAACCCTGAATTCTTCCACCAATTGCTTCACAGCCTCCTTCCCGCCATTCAATTTCCGCATACCCCGCAGCACCCGGGCTATATACTCATAATGACTTCTTCCCAGATTTTTCTCCGCATAAACGCGAAGATCATCCGTAAACAGAGAAAGTATTTCAGAGGAATGGGTGGCATTCAGATGGGAAGCATACTGCACAAGAGCGTCCAAACGCCTGTATTCCACAGTAGATAAAAAGCTGAATAATTTATTATACTCTTTTTCTTCTATATAAATCTCCACTTTAGTATTTCCACTACCCCAGTAATCAAAGAAGGTGGTTTCCTGCAACAATGTGCTCAAATACTCCTTCCAATCCGTGGAAGATATCAACGATTTAAGCTTATGGTAATAATCCAGACTTCCATTCGTATGAATAAATAATAATCGACACATCTCAATAACCTTGGTGATATCATGCACTTCTTCATAAATGGAAAGCAATTGTTCCCGCCACTCTCTTAATATACCATACTCGCCTGCCTTTTCAGCTATCACTATCCCCTCATTCAGCATACTGATAGCCTTCTCATAACATTTCCCATCCAGTAATTTTTCAGCTTCCCGTCTTCTTATTTCAGGTAAATACAAGAATTCAGAAAGCGTAGCTTCAGCCTCAACCGTCTTACCCAGCTCTTCCAATATTTCTACCTTCCGAAGTACTAATTTATAAAGTTCCCGGTGTTCTTTCCTCTCCTCTATAAGATGGTTTATACTTAACAAAGCCTCTTCCTTGGATTGTACCGAAAGCATAATCTGCTGCACCAGTTCATCCATGTCATAAAGTTCATATTCACGATATGTCGCCATTTTGGATATTTTGGTGGCTTCATTCAATATATTCTCCTTCAAGACCTGTGATGCACCCGAATGCTTAACTATTTCGAGCAATAAATCTCCGGCATCTTCACAACTGATTTCAAAATCAATGTCGTCATCATTATACAGAAAATCTTCTTCAATATAATTATTCCCTATAGAGCGAAGTATCTGGAGTGCAATTGTCGCCGCCTCTTCCAAATCCTGCCGTTGAAGCAACAGAGTTGCTTTAGCCAGATATCCATCTACTTTACCGGATACCTCATCCCAGTCAATCTCAGGCTCATAATACCTTCCTCGCTTGGGGCCATTTTTATATGCAGAGTTAAAACACTTTTCAATCTCCATTTGATAGTCCACTGAGAGTTTGGCTACCGGTTTCTTCGGCAAAAACGTTTCAAGCAGCGCTGATTTAAAATCAGAATGTGAAGAAGCATATTTCAGAACAAAATCGGATAATCTATCCGGCTCTGCAAATAAAAGAATCTGCTCCACTTCTTCATCCATCACCATTTTAGCCGCATTCTTTTCCGGTATGCTTACTTGAGAATCAGCTTCTTTAGCTGACAAGAAACGGGCTACTTTATTTCGACTGTCACGAATTGCCAGAAGCGTAGCCACCACATGTTTACAAATGTTTCCATCGTAAGGACAATCACACTCCCAAGCAATAATCTCATTCCCTTCCATCGATACAGTTACCTCATAATTCTCCGTACCGCAAACCGTTGCAATCCATTCTCCCGGAGATTCCTCTTCGATTTCTAACACAGCATCGGATTCATAATAGTCTTCACCACGCATCAAAATCTGAGGAAGAACATACTTTTCAAAATTAGATATTGTTATCACAAAATATTGATTCTAGTTATTGTTATTATCAAAATCAGCCATCTCTCGTTACCCGATTATATACCCTTCTTGCTCATACCCCTTCCCATATCTATGGATCATCTCAACAAGAGGTACCAATCGTTCATCCATAATATCCATAAATTTATACCGGGCATACTGCACATCATAAAGCTTACGATTACCATTCTTCAGCCGTTCCTCTACATCTGCCGGGATAAAAAACTCAGAACGTTCTCTCAAAAAAGCGTAAAACTCTCTCTGAAAGATTTCAATCCCCGCCAGGTCAAAGTCACCAAAATGGATATAACGATTAGGAATCATCTGCAACCAAGTGCGCAAGTCTGTTGATTGAGGGTAACGGGACACAAAAAGAACTTTCAAGTCATCAAATAAGTATTGCTGCCCACGAATCCGCTGAAAATTCTCTCCATTTTCCATTCCTACCACAACCACATCATCGGGAATTCGAAAGTGCTCATAATCTTCTATAAAAATAGAAGTACCCTGCACAGGATCAATCACTAACGGCTCCTCACGCAAAGTTGCCTCTATCGGACTATAACTATTCACGAGAAATCCTTTAAACCCACGAGTTTTCCGAACTTTAGAATTGCCTGCCATTGCCACCTGCTCCGCACGCGACACCGCTTCCTGACGAGACATCATCTCAATCCACTCCTCCAAACTCCCGTTTATGGAATAACGTTGGGCCAGAAAAGTGCGACATCCTTCCACATCACATATCCGATAACTGCCACGCCTCCCATAAGAACTTTGCACCAAAACACCTTCTTCCAATAGTTCTTCTGCCAGTGATGCAGGAAACGAGGAATACCCCACCGATTCACCGTTCAACATCCGCGCAACTTTACGTGCCGCAGCCACGGTCATAACATATTCTTTTCCATTTCTCATGCCTTACTATATTTTAGCAAAGGCACCACCTGCGTATTAGAATGCCCATCTTTATTCAATAAATAAGTATATTTATAATCCTCCACATTATATGTAGTAGGCGAACTGTTCACCAACAGGATATTCCGGCAATTGGCAAAGTCCAAAATTCCCTTCACGTTGTTGGGATGTAATTTACCTATCTCATCCATCATGCAATGTATCTTGAAGTCACCGAACTTACGGGACGCCTTTTCTTTGAACACGTTGATAAGCATAATATTTACCATAGCCTTCACCAGAATATCTGTTCCATCAGAACCCACATTGGCAATCTTTTCCACCCATCCCGTATCATTATCATTTTCCTTGACCCGAAACTCCAATTTGAAAGTATCCGACAAAGCCAATTGTTTTCTGCCCGGATCGTCCAATAAATGTTTCATGAACGACAACAGATAACGTACCGCTGTCGCATTGACGTCTTCACGGGAAGCCTGCGAAAATAAATCCACTTCTCCCATATTATGTTGGTTCTCATCACTGAATTTTTTTATCTCCAGTAACAACTGCATCAGTTTGTCACTGCTCGGCAAGGGGCGGAGGGATATTTCCTTTATCACTCCGGCAAAGTTCCGTTCTATAAAATCATCGTTGATATCACCAATGGTTTTACGAATCTCACTCTCATTTCGGGTCAAGTCTCCCACCTCCTTCGATATACGCCGGATAATATCAGTGTATCGTCCACTGATATGCTTCTGATAATCAGAAATTTTATCATTATCTACAAACTCGCATAAGTTCGAAGCAAAGTCATAGTAATCCTGTTCGCCAATCAGTTCAGTACGGAAATGAAATGTATTCTTCGCAGAAAAATAACCTTTGAATTGCATCACGGCTTTCTTGAAATCTTCCGTCTTTCTGATAAAAGAGACTATGAGCGACTTAAGTTCCTTCACAAGAGTATCACAGTTTTTCCTGGTAGGCTTCTCTCCCACTTCCATCGCTCCGGCCGGACAAAAAGTTTCGTCATTCAAAAAGGCATCTGCTTCCGCTAATCCGCTTTCTAATATCTGCAATTCCAACTTCAGCTTTTCCAAAACAGTATTTATTTCTTTCAGCCCGTTTTGTTGTTTCTCCCGTCGCAGTGCAAACCGCTCGTCCAAAGCCGAAAGTTTGGCCTCATATTCTTTCTTCCGGCTACGCATGGCAGGTTCTTTATCAAAGAGTTCTTGCTTATCCTTTTCATAATAAGCCACCTGATTGCGATGCTCGCTGATATACCTCAATTCTTCCCTGATCTCCGCCAACCTCTCATCATATTTACGAATGGTTGCCACATCAGCTCCCTTGCCATTCAGTTCAGCATCCTGTGCCTGCCGGAGTTCTCTCTTCTGATCTTCAATCAATTGCTTATGACGATCAATCTCCTGCCGAACTTCGTCAACATAACGGTCCAGTTCAAGCTGAAGCTCTGTTTTGGCATCTTTATAGTTCTTCTGGCAAGCCTTCAACTGTTTCTCACGCTCAGACAGATATTTCTTTTTCTCTTCATCCGCCAGATAGAACCGATGAGCAATCTCATTCAGACCAGCCTGAAATTCTTCCATCCGTACTTTTTTCCACTCTTCTTCTTTCGTTTTCCAAGTAGCATGATCCGCTTGCAGATTCTTTAGCTTATAAGGAATTTGCCCTCGCTCAGCTTCCATCAGATGTTGTTGCTCAGCCATTTCCCTGATTTGTTTGGAGTACTTCTTCTCCAAGAGACTTATATTTTCATTCAATTCCTCAGCCAATCGTGTCAGTCGGTTGCAATGTTCTTGATAAACGATCTGCTTCGCTGCCCGCTCTTGTTTTATCTCTTCGGGAGTACGGATGCTTCGATCAATGGCCGACAAGTTCAATGAAACACCGAATAAAGTCCCGGCATCATCCGTCAAACGGGGATTCAATTCATGATTGTACAACACCGACTCTTCATCCGCCACCTTGCCTATCGTTTCTTGCCAACCGGGATTATACTGTTCCAGCCAATCGCAAAAAGAACCTTTCCGCTTCTCTATCAATGCATCCAATGCGCGCAACTGTTCTTCAACATCCGCCTTTTCCCTACGCACTGCATCCATGCTTCTCTGAGCCGCCATCTCCAACTCTTTGCGTTTTAGCTCACATTCATTCCTCCGTTGACCGATGTCCATTTGCTGCCGACGTATCTGCAAATCCAGCTCCTTATCCCTTCTGCGCAATTCATCAATGCCAGCTTCACAATCAGAAATTTCTTTCTTATAGTGTTCTTCATGAAGCATATTCTGCTGCTTCAATTTCATCTGCATCTCCTCGCCACGCAGTTGTGCCAATCGTTGCTCCACCGTTTGCAGCTTTTCCTCAGACGCCTCCCGCACTTTATCCTCTTCAGCGCGAGACTGTGCCATAGCTTTCTCCTGACGTTCGGCAACAGATGATCTTTTTTCGAGAATCTGAGTCTGCTTATTATTTTCGAACAAACTCAAATCGGCATCCAGATTTTTAAACAACGAACTGTATTTGGACAGCACATCCTGATAGGCCCGTGTCAGTTCTTCCTTCATGGCCGAGATGCGTGCCAATTCTCCGTTTTGCAATCCCTCCTGTGCCACCCGCTTTATGATTTCCTCTATGTTGATTTGCTCATAATGGAGTCGTTTTTCATGCACCTGCTTCAACAATGTCTCAATGCCACCTTTGCCACTAACAAGAGTATCTCTTTCCTTATTATATTTCTCTCTCAATTCATCAATCAGCCGGATAGACCGTTCACGCTCAACCTCCGTTTTATTTATCTTCTCTCTGATATGAGGGATTTCCTGCAACGCCTGTTTCTCAGCATAGTTCAACCCGGCACGTTCCTCATCTATCTGTTTGTGGGAATAAATCAGGTCACGATACGAATTTATCACCTTATCCGCTATCTTCCGCACGGGAATCTCGCCATTCTTGTTTTTGGTAAACCAAAGCATTACGTCATTATACTCCTGCTCAAACTCTTTTATCTGGCTTCGATAAAAACTCAAGTCAACAAAAACCTCTTCATCGGTCATGGAACGGATAATGGTATCTTTTATAAAATCGGCATCCAGCTTAGAGTTGAGGAAGACGTTCTGTATGGTACGCGGAATATTCTGGTACTTGGCACTTTCCACGATGGCGAATTTCCGGTAAGGAGTCATGTCCTGCTTACGGTTGTTGCCGAAGATAATGTCACGATACATCTCGTAGACGGTGATTTGCGAGGTAATCTGGCGTTTTCCACCGATACGTTCGCGGATACGCCCCCACTCCGGATACACCTCATTATGTTCATTGATGAACCAATCCCTCTCAAACGAAGCATCTACAAAACGGAAAGCCACTCTCCCCTGCGATTTGGCAGCCACCACACAGTAGGCTCCATTCTCACGCATCACCTCATAGATGATGTAAGAATTGGAATATGGGAAGTAGAATGCATCAAAACTCTTCTTCTCCTTGGGGATGCCGAGCTTAAGTTTATCGGCATTGTAGAAAAACAACAAAGCGCGGAGCAATGTACTCTTCCCCACTCCCTGCGTACCAATGAAATGTACATTACCATCCAGTTTCACCTCTGCATAAGGAATATGGGCACTGTTCAGAAAAATAATCTTATTCAGGTATCTCATCTTGCACCTCCTCCGATATAGTGATACAGTCAATCAATTCTTCCATATAATGGAAAGCAGTCAGCACTTTGTATGTCCCGTCCACTTCATTTTCTTTTTCTATAAACCCCATCTTTTCAAGTTCATTAATCAGTTTAGCCACTACTTCCTCATGCTTCTTTTTGTCGGAGAACAGTTTGGAAGCTTTCTCCTTCAACTCCATATCACAACCGATCTGAATTTCAATATCAGCCGCACGAAACAGGAATCCGGGACCGAAAGCCGAATGATAGGTTTTCAAGAAACTCATATAATCAATCCATTTCAAGGCAGCCTCCAATTTGCGCTCCAAATCCACTTTCGCCTCTTTGCGCGTAAAATGATAGTAACCGTCTCCCCCTTCCAGATAAAGTCCGATTCCCTGATAATATTCATAATAATCGGATAAATCTTCTTCAATAGCATCATAATAACGCTTCACCTGAGTGGAAATACTGTTCGAGGAAATAAACCCTCCTTTACTAAGTATATTGAAAATCTCTTCAGTATGTTTCATATTCAAAAAGTTTTATTTGGCGTAAATCAAAGGATATTCCACATTGCCCGAGCACTCATAGCTTTCCGTAAAATTGAGTTCATCAGCATATTGGGAAGCCAACTGGCAAAAATAAATCAGTTTATCTCCGCGAGGTACTTCCTTGCGAAAGCGATAGTTCATCACGAAACCAAACAGATGCATCCCGGAGGCCGTAAAAGCGTTGTACACTTCCCGCAGGTTTATCGCGTCAATCTGTTGCGACTGATTATCCAGATACCCTCCGGGGATCGCTTCAGCCAGATTTTTCGGACCATGCTTCCTGTTCTTTTGCTGTGCTGCCAACTTCCTGACGGCTTGAAAAGCCTCATCCGAAGTTCGCAGATAATCTATCGACAATTTTATGCGGTAGTTCGTCTGAGGTTCCATCCATAACGGATGACGTTGCGAAACAACTTGCCGGATAGTCGTGTTCTCTTCCAACAGGAACTGGTCTTTCAGATACTTCAGTTTCCTTATCTTTTCAAAGATACGATTCTGATAGTCTATCAGGTTCAGATAATGAACAATCTGCCGGTGAATTTCGAGCAAGTTATGATAAGAATCGTTTAATTGCAGCTTGACGTCGCTCACCACATTCCGCATTTGCACATCCATGGCTACGCGGAAAAAGACCGGTTGCTGGTTATCAATCAGCTCCTCACTTTTAGTTATCAGCAAAGAGATGTTCTTAAGCTTTTCGCTTAGTCTCATTAACTTCGCCTTTTTTATTTGGTAGTTGGGTTCATTCTTATAAGTATTATCCATGTTCCTTTTCAGGTCCATTACATTACGGACAGTGGTAAGGGCAATGTTTTTCAGGCAGCGTTTCACTTCGCGTTGATAATTATACTTGCGCTTTTCATTACTTTCTTTCAGGTAATAATCTATATTTTCATTGAGGCGGGTAAGATAGTCCTGTACAAAAGACACGTTGATTTCTTCATTCACTTCCAACACGTCTTCAAAGAACTTCAGATAGAGATCTTCCATTTCAAGAAAGTCACCCGTGTCACGTATTACACCGTAGTCGATCAGATAACGGATACGCTCTTCTTTATACTCTGTCATCTCAAGCGCATAATCATAACGAAACGAAAGCGACTTTCGCTTGGCAAACATTTCTTTCAGTAGTTCTTTCTCGCGTTCAAGGCTCTTCACTAATTCTTCTATGGAACGAAAAGTACTCATAGTCCTTACATTTTATTTCCCGTAAAAATAGACTATATCCTTCAATCCCACAATATTCTAAAGAACTTTTGTTCAATAAAACCACCTTTTCCAGCCAAAATGAACAATAAAAACAGAAGCCGCACTTCAGCAAACAAAATTTTATCCATACCTTTACAGAGTTCTAATGCGCATATACATACTAAAATAGGATTTTGATATGAAGAAACTGATTAGCATGCATTTTATAGGAATATTGGCATTAGCCATATTGTGTAGCGGATGTAGCACCAACCGCATGGCGGCGGGTGACCCGGGCACCGTGTTGGCCGGAGCCGCCATCGGAGGCAATGTAGGAGGCGCCATCGGCGGGCTGATAGGCGAGAACAACCGAGGATGGAGAGGAGGTTACCGTGGTTCTGCCATCGGCACTATTGTGGGAACCATTGCCGGAGCCGCCATTGCCAATGCCGCCACCGCCCCCAAACAAACGGAAGAATACAGCTACCGGGTAGAGAGAACCCAGCCCACCTATAATTCCCGACCGGAAGCGCGCCCCTCCGCCATCAACAACCTGAAGATACGCAATATACGTTTCATTGACGATAGCCGCGACCACGTAATCAATGCGGGTGAGAATTGCAAAGTCGTCTTCGAAATTATGAACGAGGGAAACAGGACCGCCTTCAACGTGGTGCCGATAGTGGCGGAAGTCACGGGCATGAAGCACATCTATATCTCGCCATCCGTCATGATAGAACAAATCGCTCCCCGCGAAGGCGTGAAATACACCGCCAACATCAGCGCCGGAGAACGGATAAAGACGGGAGAAGTCATCTTCCGCATTGCCGTAGCCGACGAAAACGGAGAGGAATATGACTGGCAAGAGTTTTCATTGCCCACCCAACGATGAACAATCTCTAATTAAAACAATAAAATCATGGCTGACAACTATTTAGAAAAGCAATACGAAGCATACGAAGCAAGAAAAGCCGCTTGGGAAAAAGAACGCAAATACGGGAAGAAGCCTTCCCCTGCCAAGCGCCCGAAAACGGAGGAAAAATCAAAAGGGAGTGAAGAAACACCCCCTATCACGTCCCATCCGGAAAGTACTATTTAAATCCCGGAGGCGGCAAATGCATTCCCGCCATTGTCAATCCATTTTCTTTGGCATACCGGAGGAAGTGTTTACGTGACTTCACCGCCGCATCCTTATCCATATCATACGCAGCACAGATTTCGGGATGTTCCAATTGAAGGGCGGCTCCGTGAATCAAATCGGCTATCACCAATAGCTTGCCCGCCTGGTACACCGTATGGCCGGGAGTATGCCCTTCCGCATTCATGGTAACCACATTCCCCGGCAAGGTTTCACCAAATTCAAACAGGTGTAAACGATCCTTATAAGCGTTCATGGTCTTCACCACTTGCGCATTCCTATCGGAAGGCATCTTGAGCCAGGCATCATACTCCACTTTCGATGCATACACCTCGGCATTAGGGAAGACAATGCTATCTCCCTTCATCATCCCTCCGATGTGGTCACCGTGGAAGTGGGTGAGATACAGATACTTGATATCAGCGGGGGTTACTCCCAAAGAGGCCAACCCCGACAATAAACGGCTATCCGACGCTCCCATTCCCGTATCAAACAAAATCCGAACACCATCCGTTTCTACCAGAAAAGTGCTCATGGACGAAGGTATCCCATCCGCCAACTTCAAGCTATCTATCAGCTCATCACTGGCATCGGCGAAAAGCGTCCTCTCCATAAGACGCTCTTTTGCATTATCCTGTATCCAGGTGACCTTCACTCCATCCAGTTGTAAGGTTTTCAAACCGTCACATGCCATAGTTGTACTATCCATACTTACTTCCTCATTAGTTTGTTTCTTTGCACCGCCGCCACAACCTACCAGCAACAATACAATTGATGCAACAACCCAATATCTCCATGTTTTGTTCTTCATTGGTCTACTAATTTTTTAGTTCATGAATAATAGCTTTGATTATGCCGACTCGGCACAAGGATGCGTAAACCAGAAACGGCTACCGACGCCTACCTCAGACTCAAGCCCGATAGTGCCGCCAAGATGCTCGATAATACTCCGGCAGATGGATAATCCCAGACCGGTGCCTTTGGAAAAAGTATTAAGTTTCACAAAGCGGTCGAACACCTGCCCCACCGCATCCGGAGCAATACCGATGCCCGTATCTGTTACGGAGAATTCTATCTCATTGGTATCCTCCTTAAAGTGATACTCAAGAGTGATTTGCCCTTCGCTCGTAAACTTAAGGGCGTTATTGATAAAGTTGGTGACAACCTGCATCAAACGCTTCTTATCTGTATAAATACGATAATCGGGCAAATTAGAAGCCAGCAATACGGGCACGGGTTTATCTTCCTTGATTTCATAACCGCGAAGTATGTCTTCACAAAAGTCTTTGATGTTCAGATACCCCATATTGAAGTCAAGCGTCCCCGCCTCTATCTTCGACAAATCCAGAATATCGGATATCAATTGCAAGAGCAGCTCTGTGTTCTCCTGCATGATTTCAATATACCCCTGACGTTCTTTCTTGTCATCTTCCTCAACGAGCATACTTGCAAAACCGACAATCGCATTCAACGGAGTACGGATTTCATGACTCATATTGGCCAGGAAAGCCGACTTCAGGCGGTCCAGATTCTCCGCCTTCTCCTTGGCTATCCTTAATTCTTCTTCTATCTTTTTCTGATGGTCGATGTCGACACTGGTGATGACGTGCGCCATCTGTCCGTCTATCCAGGGGAATGCGGCACTGAACACGCGAAACCAGCATTTGTCGAACGGGCGTTGATAGTCCCAGGAGTAAACCCTGGTGGGCTGGCCGTTTTCATCAATCAAGTGCCTTTTAGGGCAGAACTCACACTCGCCCGTTTTATCGGTGTAGAGCGCTTGCCAGCACTTCTTCCCCTCAAAATGCTTGATGCCGCCATACGGGGCGGCCATAGACGCATTGGCATATAGCATGTCATGAGAATCGAAAGAGTTCACATAAATGTCCACTCCCATATTGTTCATAATGCTACCCAGTGTGTTGCTTGCCCGCACTTCTCTTTCCTTATATTCCCTGACCGCTATTTCCTTGGAGAGCGAGCCCAGTATCAGATGAATCATCTGGAGCTCGTCTTCCGCGAAAGGTATCGAGGCTTCTTCCCTATCCGCAAACCCGATAAATCCGATAATCTTGCCTTCGGAATCTTCGAATTGCCTGATTAGCAAAGAATCCACTCCATAAAAATCCAGAATATCAATATCAGACAAAGAAATATTCTCACCCTTACTGGCATAGAAAGGTCTCTTTTTAGCCTCTATACGACCAGAATGTTGTGTAGTCATCTCTCCCATTTCAAAACGAGACCTCAGGGTGCCACCTTCATTTCCGATGGTTTCCTTCAAAAAGAAATAGCGGAAGCCATCCGTTTGATAAACAAACCCTTTCTTGAATCCATAGTAATTACAAATGTCTATCAACGACTTCGTGATTTTCCTTTCAATAGATTCATGGCCATTCAACCGTTCTAAAAACTGAAGTAGAAATACACTTAAACTTTCCTTGCTTTTGGTCATATAGTCTTTAGTTCCTTAAGTTTAGACTACTCGGAACGAATTCTCGTTTTTTCCTCCAAGCATTCAAGCCGCTAATATACAAACTTTTAAAGACAATAGAGCATTTTTTACCAAGTTTTTAAATATTAAATATTTTCCTTTTCACACAAAGCAAGATAAAGGGAAGCCTATTTTATTTTACAAGTACTTCAAAAGCATATACAACTTTCAATCATAGTTTTCGTAGCGCGAACGCAACTTTGCCGGACTTTTGGATGACGGCTCCGGCTTCCCGGAACCCGACTTCTTTTGCCCGGATTGTTGGACAGGTCGAGGTCTTTCGGGACGGTTATTATTCCGCTTGGGCTTTTCGGCAGATACCACCGCCTTTTGAGTGCTTCCGGTTGGTTCGACCGGCTCTTTCTGTCCTCCCGCCTTCTATTGTTCTGAGGTCTTCCTCCCTGAGTGCGGCTTTGCGATTTGGGTGCAATGTTTTGGGTAGAAGAAGTAATAGGAGAAGCGGCAGGCTCTCCCAAAGAAGGCAAATTGTGCTTTTGTTGCACCAGCTTTATACCCGTAAGTTTCTCTATCTCACGTAGCATGGGGGCTTCTTCGCTTGAGCAAAAAGCAATGGCACGTCCTTCGCAACCCGCACGTCCAGTACGTCCGATACGGTGCACGTAGGTCTCCGGAACATCAGGTAAATCAAAATTGAGAACCAGATCCAGACCTTTTATATCGATGCCCCGGGCAGCAATATCCGTAGCAATAATCACATTGGAGCGCCCTTCCTTAAAGTTGCTCAACGCACGTTGGCGGGCATTTTGTGACTTGTCTCCATGTATGCTTTCGCAAGCAATGCCACGACGAGACAGGTAGCGGGCAATGTTATCCGCTCCATGCTTGGTACGGGAGAAAACCAGCACCTGATGGCCTGCCTCTCCGAGCAACAATTGAGCCAATAATTCTTTCTTCTGAGGTTTCTCTACCCGGTAGACGGACTGGCTGATAATCTCCACAACACTGGATGCCGGAGTTACTTCCACACGCGCCGGATTGTGCAACAAACTCTTGGCAAGACGGTCGATACTATCGGGCATGGTGGCCGAGAAGAAAAGGGTTTGCTTCTTGGGCGGGAGCTTGGGCAAGAGGCGTTTGACGTCATGGATAAATCCCATGTCGAGCATACGGTCGGCCTCATCAAGAACGAAGTGGCGAACATCGTCGAGGCGGATAAAGCCTTGCGACATCAGGTCGAGCAGGCGTCCGGGAGTAGCCGTCAGGATGTCCGTCCCGGCACGAAGTTCATCGGTTTGCGACTTTTGTTTCACTCCACCGAAGATAACCGTGTGGCGCAAGGTCGTATAGCGTGTATAGTCCGCCAACGATTCATCAATCTGAATCGCCAACTCCCGGGTTGGGGTCAGGATAAGCGCACGGATGCTACGCGGAGCACCTTTGCGTTGGGGCATAGGAGCGGCAAGCAATTGCTCGATGATGGGTACGGCGAAAGCGGCGGTTTTGCCGGTTCCGGTTTGCGCCAGTCCCAACAAATCACGCCCAGTCAGGGCTTCGGGTATAGCTTGTTCTTGGATAAGTGTAGGGGTAGAATAGTTTTTTTCGAGGAGCGCACGGCACACCGGCTCCGAAATATTCATCTGTTTAAATGTCATCATTTCTTTTTATTACGGCACAAAGGTACGATTTTACAGGGAATTATCACTATATTTGCATGAAAAAGGAATCATGAGAGTACATCACATCGCCATCTGGACCTTCCGCCTGGAGGAATTAAGGAACTTCTATATCCGGTATTTTAGCGGAAAGAGCAACGAAAAATATATCAACCCCAAGAAAGGTTTCGAATCATACTTCATCTACTTTGATGAAGGTCCGTCATTAGAATTAATGAGCCGCACGGACGTGCAAAACACTCTGATAGAAGAAAACAGGTTAGGTCTCACCCACTTCGCCCTTGCCTTTCAAAGCAAAGAGGACGTGCTCAAGACTACTGAACAACTCCGGGCAGACGGTTATACCATAGCCGGAGAACCGCGCACTTCAGGCGATGGTTATTTCGAAAGCGTCATTCTTGATCCTGACGGTAACCGCGTAGAATGTGTCTATCGGAAAGAAGAAACTTCGGAAGAACCCGACGCCCCAATTGAAACGGAACGGTTGCTACTACGGCCCTTCGTGGAGAGCGATGCAGAGGCTCTCTTTGCCTGTTGCCGAAACCCCAACATAGGGAACAATGCGGGTTGGCAACCTCACGCAAGCCTGGAGGAATCACGGGAAGTACTTCGTTCCGTATTCTTATCCCAGAAAGGGGTATGGGCCATTACCCTGAAAGACAACGGGCAATTGATTGGCTCCATCGGCATCATCGCCGACCCCAGACGCGAAAACCCGCAAGTACGTATGCTGGGATATTGGCTCGACGAGGCTCAATGGGGAAAAGGCTATATGACGGAGGCGGTAAAAGCGGTACTAAACTACGGTTTCGGCACGCTAAAACTAAGTCTTATCACCGCTAACTGTTACCCCCATAACGAGCGCTCTCAACAAGTATTGAAACGCCAGGGCTTTGTGCATGAGGGTACGCTTCATCAGGCCGAAGTGACTTATGACGGACATGTATATGACCATCAATGCTATTACCTGACAAATCCGGAACATCAAAAATGAGTCTATAAAAGGGAAAAATAAGATTTACATTCATATAGTCTTTTTTTAAGACATCATAAATTCAGCGTTACGATACAAACGAAGTTAATTCTCACATTTTTATCCATTTGTGTGGGAATTCAAAATAATCGTGTAACTTTGCGAATGAGATTTTCTTTAGAATCTCCACTGGTAACGGATATAGGCGCGTGCTTTTATGACAAATAATATAGTTCAAAAAAATGACTCTATGAAAAAACGATATCGGATACTCAAAAGGGTATCTGTCATTTTAATTCTCCTTGCTCTATTTACAAAGATGCATGCGCAAAAAGTGCAATATACCCAATACCACCACATCCTCACACACTCTTACGAACAGTTGTTACCCGTTTACAAGAACCTTAATAAGATTCTGAATACAGAAATCAATGCAGAAGAGACTTCGCAGGAGGACTACACCATAATCAAAATACCTTTCCGCATCGAGCATCACAAAACTCTACTTATCGGTATTTTTACCTTGGGCGCCTTTGCCATTTGTTTTTTCATTCTATATCCGTTGTTCCTCTATTTCAGGGAGTCAAAACGGAAACGTGCCACCCAAAGGGAATTAATCAGGGAAAAGGAATTGCTATCATTATCACTTGAAAAGAGCGATATCTATGCCTGGAAATATGTGGAATCCACCAACACCTTCTCATGCGATAAAGAATTCTTTGAGCATCTGGACATGCCTTTCCGCACGTTCACTCTACAAGAGATGACCGAGGCCATACACCCGGAAGACCGAACGGATGTGCTGACCACCTTCTTCCGGGTAAAGAGCCAGGAAGATTCAAAAGCACATACTCAATGCCGGTGCAACTTCAATGGCAAAGGGTACATCTGGTACGAACTTCGCTATGTCAACCCCACGAAAGCCATGGCGGAAACCGCCTCCATCATAGGGTTGGTGACCAATGTGCAACACTTCAAAGATAAAGAAGAAGAGTTGATGAAGGCCAAAGACCTGGCGATAGAGGCAGAACTTAAGCAATCATTCCTCGCCAATATGAGCCATGAGATACGCACACCGCTCAATGCAATCGTAGGCTTCTCCAACCTGTTGGTCAGTGAAGATGACTTGTCCGATGACGAGAAAGCGGACTTTATCAATACCATCAATAGCAATTGCGAACTTCTTCTAAAACTCATAAACGACATATTGGAATTATCTCGTATCGAATCCGGCAAAATGGCTTTCTCCTTTTCAACTTGCAACCTGAATAGCTGGATTGACAATATGTACATGACTCATTCCTTATTGAGACCCAAGGAGATTGAGTTCATAAAAGAAGTGCCCGATGCCACCTTCTTCATCCATACGGACGTGAACCGGCTTAGTCAGATCATTACCAATTTCCTGAACAATGCTGCCAAATTCACCAAGTCGGGATTCATAAAACTGGGATATGAGATAGACTTCTCGAACTATGAAATTTCCATCTATGTGGAAGATACCGGAAAAGGCATTCCGAAAGAAGAACAACGGATGATATTCGAACGTTTCTACAAGCAAGACGAATTTGTTCAGGGCACCGGCCTGGGGCTTTCCATAAGCATGGTCATAGCTGAAAAACTGGGTGGAAAAATCTCCGTTAGCTCCGAGGCCGGAAAGGGAAGCCGGTTCACCTTCACCCTACCCTACCATAATGAGAGTGAAGAACTTTTCTCCGTCGGATAATATATAATCAGAAAGCACGGCACCATGATACGCTTATTATAAGACATGATACGCTTATTATAAGAAATGAGTATCTTTGCGCCATTATGTTGCACCGTTTCAAGACTTCCATAGCAAATATTCCACTTCCGGAAAGGTTTACTTATCCTTTCTGCTACACTCCCCATCCATTATGCGTGATGGCGGCGGAAGAGGTGCAACACTATCTCAACCGGCAACATGAATGGAAAGAAGAACTAAGTCGGGGGAAGATGTTCGGAGTACTGGTGGTGCAGACCGGAAATGGGGAGGTTGGTTACCTGGCCGCGTTTTCGGGCATATTGGCGGGGAAGAACCAACACTCCTACTTCGTTCCGCCCGTATATGACTTGTTGCAACCGCAAGGTTTCTTTAAAGTCGAAGAGGAAAATATCTCCGCCATCAACCGGCGCATCAAGCATTTGGAAGAGGACAAGGAATACACTTCTTTATTGTCCGAGCTCACCCGGACCCACCAACAAGCCCGGGAAGCACTGGACATAGCCAAACAACAATTAAAAGAAGCGAAAGAGAAAAGAGAATTGCGTAGAAAGGAAGCCGGACTCACTACCGAAGAAGAAGCCCGCCTGATACGCGAAAGCCAATTTCAAAAAGCGGAATACAAACGGCTGGAACGTTCCTGGAAAGAAAAGATAGCCGCTTTGCAAGTGGAAATCAATAACCGGGAAGAACAAATTCAAGAGTTGAAGGTGGAACGCAAAAGCCGTTCCGCCACCCTGCAACAACAATTATTCGGGCAATTCAGAATGTTGAACTACCGGAAGGAGGTGAAAAACTTGTGTGATATATTCAGCCAAACCGTGCACAAAACTCCTCCCGCCGGTGCCGGAGAATGTGCCGCCCCTAAATTATTGCAACAAGCCTATCTGCACGGTTGGAAACCCATTGCTATGGCAGAGTTCTGGTGGGGCAACTCTCCCAAAGCCGAAATCCGCCATCATGGTTATTATTATCCCGCTTGTAAAGGTAAGTGCGAGCCTATCTTGCAACACATGCTTCAAGGGTTGGAAGTAGAAGAAAATCCTATGCTACAACTTCCGGAACAGGGCTACGGGAAATTAAAAATAGTCTATGAGGACAAATGGTTATTGGTAGTCAACAAGCCTTCCGGAATGCTCTCCGTACCCGGTAAGGGTGAAAAGGAGTCCGTATATAGTCTGGCAAGGCAACTCTATCCGGAAGCCGACGGGCCGATGATTGTGCACCGGCTGGACATGGCTACATCGGGACTTTTAATCGTTGCCAAGAATAAAAAGGTGCATCAACACCTGCAAGCCCAGTTCAAGAATCACACCATCCGAAAAATGTATATAGCCCTGCTCGACGGCATCATTCCCCAAGATGAGGGAACCATTGAGCTTCCCATCTGTCCGGATCCGCTGGACCGTCCCCGGCAGGTGGTGAACATGGAGTACGGCAAACCCGCCATCACTCATTATCAGGTTCTTGAACGGAGGGACAAATGCACACGCATAGCTTTTCATCCGCATACAGGGCGCACTCATCAGCTCCGTGTACATGCCGCACATCCGTCGGGTCTGCATTGTCCCATCATAGGCGACGAGCTTTACGGGAGAAAGGATAAACGCCTCTACTTGCATGCCGAGTCCATCGAATTTACCCATCCCGCCGACGGACGGATCATCCGTATCACGGAAAAGGCTGACTTCTGATGATTGCTTCTTCTCTTTTTCTCCTTCCACAAGAGAGAGTCAAAAAGCCTATATAAACTGACAAATAGCTTAGGAATTGAACCTTTTCATTCCCATCATATCCGGATTTTATTCCCTATTTTTGCAAACGGATAAATCTATCCGATCAAGCACTATTAACCAACTAATGATTAAAACCATGAAATTCGTAACTTTAGCATGTAGTTTACTTTTCTGCCTGTCCTCTTTCGCACAAGAGAATTTTCCTGACGGAACTCCTATTCCCGACTGGTTCAGACAAAACGAAATCGTAAATATTGAAACACTGGGTGACAAGTACAAGATTACAGATTATAGCGTTGTAAATGATAGCACCCTGATTCAAACAGAAAAGATTCAAGCCGTCATCGACCAGGCTTCATCCAAAGGCGGTGGCGTGGTCATCATCCCGAAAGGTACTTACCTGAGCGGTGCGCTTTTCTTCAAACCGAAAACCCATCTTTATCTGGAAGAAGGGGCCGTACTGAAAGGTAGCGATGATATCAGCAACTTCCCTATAATCAATACCCGCATAGAGGGGCAATCACTCAAATACTTTGCCGCATTGGTTAATGCCGACAAAGTAGATGGTTTCACCATTTCCGGTAAGGGAACCATCAATGGCAACGGACTACGCTATTGGAAATCTTTCTGGTTGCGCCGCACCGTTATTCCGAAATGCACGAATATGGATGAGTTGCGTCCGCGCCTAGTACACATTTCCAATAGCAATGATGTACAGCTTTCCGGTGTACGCCTCATCAACTCCCCTTTCTGGACGACACACATTTACAAATGTAACAATGTGAAGCTATTAGGCCTATATATTTTCTCTCCGGCTGCTCCTGTTAAGGCACCCAGCACGGATGCCATAGATATTGATGTATGCAATAATGTGCTGGTTAAGAACTGCTATCTCTCTGTAAACGATGATGCTATTGCTCTTAAAGGTGGAAAAGGCCCCTGGGCTGATAAGGATTCTAACAACGGAAGTAACACTAACATTATTATAGAAGATTGTACGTATGGTTTCTGTCATAGTGCACTGACTTGTGGTAGCGAATCTATTCATAACCGCAATATTATTCTTCGCCGTTGCACAATCAATCAGGCAAGCCGCTTGCTATGGTTGAAAATGCGTGCCGACACTCCTCAGAATTACGAGTATATCCTCGTTGAAGACATCAAAGGAAATGCCAAGAGTTTCCTCTACGTCAAGCCGTGGACACAATTCTTTGACCTCAAAGACCGGAAGGATGCTCCGATGTCCTACTCAGACCATGTGACGATGCGTAATATTGATTTCGATTGTGATGTATTCTTCAACGTAAGTGCATCCGAACAATACAAATTGTCGAATTTCAAGTTCGAGAATCTGAATATCAAGGCGAAGAATGGAGATTGCGATAAGTCGGTTATCTCATCGTTTGAATGGGATAATGTGAAGGTGAATCAATAAAGGATACGCGGACGACGCGGAATAAACGGACGAACACGGATTTTTCATTATGAACTAAAATCCGTGTTCGTCCGTTTATTCCGCGTCGTCCGCGTATCTATATTATTCTACACGCTATTCAAAGCTACGCAACAACTTTATTTCTTCCGCCCAAAGCGTTTCATCCGGTGTTTCCAGAATGACAGGCATGTTGTCGAAACGTTCGTCTTTCATAAAACGCTTGAAGAAATCAATTCCTAACAAGCCTTTCCCGATGCTATCATGGCGGTCTACATGGCTACCCAACTCTTTCTTCGTATCATTCAAGTGAATGCCCCGCAAATAATTGAAGCCAACCACCTCGTCGAACTCACGGAATACTTTATCATATTCCCCTACAATATCATAACCTGCCGAATAGGTGTGGCAAGTATCCAGGCATACCCCTACACGTGATTTATCTTCTACCCGGTCGATGATATGCTTCAATTGCCAAAACTCATTACCTACATTGCTACCCTGCCCTGCCGTATTTTCAATAACGGCCGTTACCCCTTTCGTTTTACTCAATGTAATGTTAATGGACTCGGCAACCTTATCCAGACATTCCTCCACCGAAATCTTATTGAGATGGCTTCCCGGATGGAAGTTCAGGAGTTGCAAGCCTAATTGCTCACAACGTTGCATCTCATCCAGAAATGCGGCACGGCTTTTCTCCAATCCTTCTTCTTCCGGATGCCCCAGATTAATCAGATAGCTATCATGGGGCAGGATATAGCGGGCATCAAAAGAGAATTTCTCACAATTGCCCTTGAACTCGCGGATGCTTTCCTCCGTCAACGGTTTGGCCACCCATTGCCGTTGATTCTTTGTGAACAAGGCGAATGCATTCGCACCTATCTCATGGGCATTAACGGGAGCTATTTCCACTCCACCACTTGCACTCACGTGCGCTCCAATATATTTTTTCATATCTGTTCTTTATATGATGATTAAAAACGGAAGCAAGATAGAGAAAAATCCGAAGATGGCAAAATCAATTTAGAGTGCACACGTCCCTTCTCCGGCATAATCCTTTCCTGTCTTTCCATTATATTCAGGATGTCTTTCCAGCCAAACCACGGCATAAGAGCAGGTTGCCACCGGCACTAATCCGTTGGCCAAAGCATAGTCATAGGCCGCTTTTACCAAAGCAGAGGCAATGCCTCTCCCGCTGATTTCATCGGGAACAATCGTATGGCGCACATCCAGCGCACCATCAGTGACATGATACATCAGACGGGCAGTTTCCCCATCCACCGTTGTCTGAAAAACTTTTTTCTCGGGATAATGTTCTATATTCATAATCTGTTTCCTTTATTGGGTGAATAAATAAATAACAAGACTCTCTATATTAAATAACAGATTTCAGTAACTTTGTATCGAACACTTCTAAAAAAAATCTTATGGACAATCATCTTCTCTCTCACGCCATCGCCCTCGCCACCGAGGCTCATAAAGGACAAAAAGATAAATACGGACAGGAGTACCTGCACCACCCCATCCGCGTCATGAATATGGGACGTAACCTGAAAGAAAAGATTGTCGGCATCCTCCACGATGTGGTGGAAGACACGGAATGGACGTGCGAAGACCTGAAGAAAGAGGGTTTCCCGGATGAAATCATCGAAGCCGTGCGGTGCGTCACCAAGCTATCCGATGAAGAAGACTACGAGGAATACATCGGAAGATGCGCCACCAATCCCCTTGCGATTGCCGTTAAAATTCACGACCTGACGGATAATATGGACGTCCGCCGTATGCCCTGCATAGGGGAAAAAGAAATCAGCAGATTGAAGAAATACCTGAAAGCCTATCACCGCCTGATGCCTTTCTATATGAATCATTGATAATATATGCGTTCGTTTTTCATGAAATAGTTACCTTTGCGGCATGAAACAGGAACTAAAGGAAAATCAGGGAATACCGTCGTCCTTACTTTGGACACTCGCCATCATTTCAGGAGTAACGGTGGCCAACATATACTACAATCAACCCTTACTGAACCGTATCAGCCGCGATCTGAACATCAGCGAGTTCACCGCCAATCTGATAGCCATGTTCTCGCAGATAGGCTATGCGCTCGGATTGCTTTTCATCATTCCGTTGGGCGACTTATACCGCCGGAGGAACATCATCCTTGTGAATATCTCCGTGCTAGTGGTCTCCCTGCTCACCATTGCCTTGGCTCCCAACATCCACCTGATACTTTTTGCCTCCCTGCTGACAGGTGCATGTTCCGTCATTCCGCAAGTGTTCATGCCTCTTGCGGCGCAATACTCCACTCCCGAAACCAAAGGGAAGAATGTGGGCATCATCCTTTCGGGATTGCTGACCGGTATTCTGGCTTCGCGCGTAGTGAGCGGCATCGTAGGCGAATACATGGGCTGGCGTTTCATCTACTTCGTTGCCGCCGGACTGATGATTGTCTGCCTCATCGTCATCATCAGGATACTTCCGGACCTCCCTTCCAACTTCCAGGGGACATACTTCGGCTTGATGAAATCCCTGTTCTCCTTAGTCAGGAAATACCCCCAACTACGCATCGTTTCGCTACGTGCAGGTTTTTCATTCGGTTCCTTCCTTGCCATGTGGAGTTGTCTGGCCTTCAAAATGGAGCAGGCACCTTTCTTTGCGGGAAACAATATCATAGGTATGTTAGGCCTTTGCGGCATAGCCGGAGCACTGACAGCATCATCCATCGGCAGATATATACATATTCTCGGAGTGAAACGGCTTACTTACATAGGTTGTGCGCTGATTATCAGTGCATGGATCACCCTGTATGTGGGGCAATACAGCTATGTAGGCATCATAGCCGGTATATTATTGATAGATATAGGGATGCAATGCATTCAGCTTAGCAACCAGACAAGTGCATTCGCCCTTTGTCCGCAAGCCTCCAACCGCATCAATACGATTTTTATGACTACTTACTTCATCGGAGGTTCCACGGGGACTTTCCTTGCCGGAACTTCGTGGCAATATTTCGGCTGGACGGGAGTGATAGGGACAGGTATTTTACTGACGAGTTGCTCGTTGGTTATCAATATCTTTGCTAAGAAATAGATTCTTTCAAGATTTCCCAGCCACATGCCTTGAGGTCGACACATCCGTTTTTTCTGAAAGCGACGCCTTCCTTTTCCAATAGTTCGCGCTGTTCCGTCCAGCAAGGCGCCAGTCTTCCCTGGCTGTTTACCACCCGGTGGCAAGGGAGATTCCGCTCTTCGGAAGCATTGTGCATAGCCTGTCCCACCATGCGCGAGCACTGGGGACGGCCCACAAGGTAAGCGATTTGCCCGTACGTCAGCACGCGCCCCGAAGGAATGGAGGCGACTACGCTATATACTTCATTTCGGAATGATACCTGATCCATAACTTTTCATGAATTATTGCAGAAGATGCGCAAAGATACTTTATTCCATCGGATTGATAATCTGCCTGATGAGGCGAGCATTAAGAAAATAATCATTAAATGGCAATCCAATTTTCTATTTGAATATTCTCTATCCTATTAAGATGCTTCACATTTTCCGTGACCATAATACAATCAATAGCTACTGCTGTAGAGCCTATTAGGAGGTCTAAATCATCGATAAGGCTTCCTTTTTTCCTTAAGAAAGTACTTCTTTTTTGTTCTCTTCAATCTCACTGCTACATTCAGCACCATATAAAAGTTCGGCAACAGTCATCTCCGAAATACAACAATTATCCCACCCAACTCTTTGAAGTTGCTCGCGCATACCTTTCTTCCCTCTTAGGATATAGACACAAATATTACTATCAAGCAAATACTTTGACGATTTATTCATTTTAATCAAAATTCAGGGGAGCCTTAATACTATTCCGTCCTGCATAAATGTCCTTTATGATATCCTCGGCACTTCTTTCATCCTTCCATTTACCGAGATGCTTTTCTATCATCTCATCAGTCCTGTTTTTGCGGGCATCTTTACCGGCAATAACAGAAGCGGTCAACCGGGTGGCTAATCGCAATTTTATATCATCATTCAGTGACTTTAGCATTTCCCAATAGGTTTCGGTCAGCTTTAATGTATTGTCCATAACGCTCTGTTTTTTAATGTAACAAAGATACAGGTTTATCCCCAATATACAACAAACCCGATATAAAATAGTTATTCATGCCAATCAGTAGTTGAAATTCATATTAACCTGGTTAATTGCAGTTTGTTTTGGAAAGAGTATCTGTCATCCTGATTATCAATATGTATTATACCTGAGTAGTTATCTGTCGGGAATAACGATACAAAGATAGTTAAAGTTCTTATAGAGATGCTTTTCTATCCTCTCATTATTTCTGTTTTTGCCGACAGACAAACTTATTTTTACGAAAGCCATTAATATAAACAGCCAAACATCCAAAGCGGTATCCGGTTTCCATTACCTATCTCGATATCATCGACAGCAAGGTAGCTGTTCGGCAGGTCTGCAATCTGATCGAAGGTCTTGCGAAATGTTTCACGCATTGTACCTTCCGAGATTTTACCGGATAGGGCGTACATCAAATTGGCGTTATTTAGAAAAATCTTCTCCGGCTTCTTTGTAGTAGGGATAAATGCCAATATAACGAAACACTTTTAGAAAAGCGAATTTTATTCAAACATTCACTTTTCTAAAAGTACCTTGCAAGAGCATGTTTTTTTGAATATAAGTCCGGTGACCGCTCCCGGACTTATTCAGCCTCATCCCAGCGGATTTTCGTCCAGCCCGCCCTCTCCGCCTTTCGACGGGTCCTGGTCTTCGGTATCGGCTGAAAGTTCAATCCACTCCAACTGTTCACTGTCCACCAGGGCGCGGGTGTAGGCGCCGCTGCTGAGGCGGGAGCGTTCGGGCACGAACTCCACGCGCACGGCTTGCACCTGCTTTTCGAAGTCGAAGTCCTTGAGGTCCTTCACGCCTTTGGTGTCCAGCACGTAGCGGAAGTAGCCCAGATTCTTGATATGAACGCTCTTGCCCTGGCTCATGCGGGTGTGCATCACGCCTGCAATGTCGCCCAGCACGGCTTGAACGTCGGAGTTACTCACTGTGGAGATCTTGGCCAAGTCCTTGGCAATGGTCTCCGTTTCCACCGGTTTGCCCTTCACGATGGCGCGAGGGTAGTAAACCGCTTGTTTCTGATTAAGCATCTTTTTCCAGAATGGCATAATTTTTACTTGTTTTTAAAGGTTAATAATAAATGCGCCGGAGCCTGTGTTTCTCTTGTCGCTGACTCGGGAGGCTCTTGTCGCCGACACGAGGCGGTCTTGTCGCCGACTTGAGGATGCCTTGTCGTAGACTCAAAAAGGCAGGCTCCGGTGTATGTGCAAAGTGTAAAGGTTTATTCTGCCTGATGTTTGCTTTATGAAATGATGACGGAAGTTACAAGTCGTTGAAGTTAAACGAAAATTCATTTACTTTTTTACAGCCACTGAGTTTCTTATCAATATCTTTAGTCTTCAGATAGTTCACCGAGCCTTTCAGGACGTACTCTCCCTTTTCTTTTACCAGTTCTAAATCGAGGAAAGTGACATTTGTCAGATATGAAGCCACCTTAAAGCCTTTCAGGTCATAGTTCCAGTCAGTTTCCGGAGTCTTCAAGGTTTCGATGGAAGTAGACAAATCATGTTTATGCCCGAAAAACGTACCGATTACCCGACACATCTTATTATTATCTATTACCTTGCCAAAGGCTCCCCTACCACTGTAAGGCCACCATCTTTCCGGACCTAAACCGTCTGTTCCGGCGGACTCACTCTCATAGTTGATATGGAAAAACAACAAGGTCACATGGCGAACAGTACCACAGTTCTTCATTCCTCTATTAGCCTCTGCATACCCCTCCAAGTGTGTTTTCAGATATTCGAGCGAATAGAACGGATTCCGTTCATCCTTTTCCACCTTTATAGCGTCCTTGGATTTCTTTTTACCATTGTACTCTTCTACTTGTCCAAGTTCGCCATACCCTGGCACCAGATTCAGCATGAAACAGTTCACTATAACCATGTATTCATCCTTGCACAGATGGAATTCCCAATGATAATGCAACTTTTTCTTATCATCCTTGTAATAGCCATCCAGTTTGCCGTCTGCACTCCGGTCTCTATTCTTTATGTAGTTCATCATTCCGCCGTCAAAATTGAAATGGCGCACATCATGATTTCCCAATCCTTCGCATACCGAGAAGTTTCTTGCTTCAAGTTCCTCAATCAGGTCCTTTTCCACTATTTTCTTTTCAGCCGGATAATTGTTTCCCGTCAAGTCACCGCACATCACAATAAAATCCGGTCGGTTTTGTATTTTCACTATTTTGTCAACAAAATCGTTACATTCCGCTTTATTGTCGTCACACAAATGCGAATCGGCCACTACAGCTAAACGTTTCTGCGAACAGCTGAATACTTCCACTTTGAATATTCCTTTTTCAACCCCGTAGTCTATGTGTTCATACCCGATGCGACGCAGTTTTTTTCCACGGCTTACACGCACAAAGAAGCCCTTGTCCACGAAATAGTAAACACTTCTGCGCACGTTGCTTTGCCGTCCTTCTTTCAAATTGAAAAACTTCACCCCCGAACCCGGCATAACTTCCTGTTTTTTAGTTATTCCGTTCTCATCTTCCACTTCAATCTCAAAATTGAATTCTCCATTGCAATCTGTCAGAAATTCATTCATTTCCATATCACTTGAGTCATAATCGTAAATCTTTCTATTGTTATAAACAATGTCAGGGCTGTCACTATTCTTCTCCCATTGTTTTGCTTCACGTATATTCACGTTGACTATGATACTCTTAAAGGAGCGGTTTATAAACTCCAGATAACATCCTAAACTCATATCATTTCTTTTTTAATGGTTATTACTTTATAATGCTTGTCACTTGAGCACACCATCCTGTGGCTGTGTGTCCTCCTTTCTTTGGCGGGACGGGGGTTAATAAATCGTTTTATTTCGCAGCTTCCGCACGCAGGCCGCTAAAAGGCCAGCACGGCACGGACTTTATAGGTATCGGTTTTGGGCTTTACGCCATAGTTGGGGGTGGTGACATCTACATGCCAGACCTTATTTAGACTACCCCATTCGTTGCCGCTCCAATACTTCCCGATAAGCCTAGTACCGTCTGCGTTATGAATCTGGGGATTGATTTTATTGAACATCTGAAGATTCTTGTAATAGTAGGTGGAGCCCTCCTTAGTATAACTTTTAGGCACACCGAAACACAGCGTGGCAAGCTCATACTGGCTCGGTAAGAACCACCCGCTGCTACCTGCGGGCGCGAGGTGCTCGCCAGCATAAGTGGCTATCGCATTGCGGGCCGGAAAGGTGGTGTCGTCGTGCCGAGAGTCGTACAGTGCCATTAAACGGGAGCTGCAATAACCGAAATATATATCGGATTTCAGTATTTCTTCCCAATCGGTCTCCTCTCCGGGCGTGAAGTCGTTGAATGAATCGGCCCAATCATAAGCATACTCATTCTCCCCCTGTCCGATGGCCCACTTCACCTCCTGAGAGGCATCGTGCATCGCAACGACCATGCCGTGCACACACTCCGGATGGTCGCGCATCAGCAGGTGGTCGCCTTTTAGGCAGCCGGTCTGCGTCCAGTGTATCCCCTCGATTTCACCCACCCAGAAGACTACGCCGAGACAACTCTTCTGTAGTTCATCATGGAACGGCCTGACATTTTCATTCCCGGGCAGGATGCTGCCGTCCTGCATATAGTAGTCACCCGCCGCTAACGGCCGGAACTCTTCTTTTCCCGCCTCATTGCCGTCAATCTCGTGGATGGTATATTTTCCGGGCTGAAGATTTAATTGGGAATAGTCAAAATAGAAAGTCTTCCGATTTCCGTCGTAGTAATACTCATACGGTCCCGGATCCGAGGCCGTAGGGGTGTTAGTATTCATCAGCAGGCGGGCCGTGCAGGGATTCTCCTGCCAATATACATTTTTACTGATCACCGCTGTGTAGCGGTAATAACTCTTAGAAATCTCTTGGCCATCTATCTTTTCGGTATAGGTATATTTCGTAGCAGGCACCTGAAGGATGAGCAGAGACATACGGTGCTCCATCGCGAAGCTGAGCGTGTGGTTGCTATACACGCCACGGGCCGTCATCAGGTCGGAGGCGGTGTATTGGGCGTAGGTACTCTGGTTGATTTTAACAGGCCAATCATAGACTACAGACTTAAAGAAGTCTTCATCGCCGGGCAATACCCTGCCGTTCAAATCTCCATCGTCCTGGTAGGGATAATAGGCATGATAACTCCTGTCGGGTGAGTATAAAAGCTGGGAAGTACCGGCAGGCAGCGTCCACTTGCCTCCCTGTAGGGTAAGGCAGAGGTTTTTCACCTCCAGGGTTCCGTCCTTCACCACGTAGAGGCCGATGCGGTCGCCTTCGGTGAAGACGGTGCTGTAACCGCGTTCCTGGGCGCGGGTTTGTCCGGTGGCGTACATGCCGCCGCCGCTCACGGTGATGGTGAGGGGGCGGGCATCGGGGTCGGTGCCGGCAGGGGGCAGTTCGTCCAGTGCGTCGGACGTGCATGCCGCCAGCATCAGGATGAGGGCGCAGGCCAGGGATGCTGCCGGGGGAAATATGGAATGACGTTGTTTCATACGGTCTCTTTTTTTATTGATGAATTTAGTTGTTACTGTTCTACTCGACCGGCTGCCACGTACCTCCTCCTCCTCCTTCCACGTCGATATTTTTGATACCTTCCGAGGTCACGGTGAGGCGGTACTCGTACATCTTGCCACTGAAGAAGTCCGCTTCGCCTGCGGCGGGGGTGTAGTAAAAGGTCTTTCCTCCGATGACTATTTTCACGAACTTCCGTTTCGACATATCCTGGGGAGGAAGCAGGGCGCGCACGGTGCGTACGTATCCGTCGGCGGCAGGGGTCACTTCGTTGGGGGTGATGCGGTCGATGCGGGGGGGGCACTTGCTCTACGGTTCCATTGCTGAAATTGATACTCCCTCCCTTGCACGTGAGGTTTTCAAAGGTTACAGTGGCGCGCTGCAGTTCATCGCCGGTCACGCCGTTGCCCGCTTTGAGGTGTACCACCACTTTGGCTATGACGTGGCGGAAGACGAGGGTCTTATCGGGGGACGTTACGGCGATGCGGAGGTAGGGAGCAGCCATGCAGTCGCTATCCTGATATCCTTCATCTCTCTGGTCGGCCAGTACAGAGAATGAAACAATATTCCTCACCGACGGATATACCCCTTGAATCCCCTTTTCCTCATCCGGGCTTACCCAGTTGGATAGGGCTCCATTCATAATCAGCTTTCCATCGGAATCGACGGAGGGGTATACATCCTGATCCCGCATGTCGGAGATGCTAGAGCTAATCCACAGCCTCACATCTTCTCCCCCTTCCCACCTGTTTTCGGTGGTAGCCCGTGTCTGGGCGTTGGCGGAGGAATATCCCTCTACGGCGGCGTAGAGTTCCAGCGGCACGCCGCCTTCGGGCCATGCCGCGTCGTCATCGCCTGTGCAGGCAGCCAAAACCAAGGCTGCCCACAGGTACATTATATATATTGGTATGTTCGTCTTCTTCATTTTTTTCTTTATATTTATTGTTTACGGATTACTCCTGAAATGCAGAGCCTTCTACGGGTGCGCCTATGGTTTCCCAGTCCTTGATGTCGGTGTCCAGCGTCAGGCCGTAATAGTCCACGGTTATCTTATAGATGTACCGCTTGCCGCTTTGCAGCTCCAAGGCATCTCCGGCGGGGATTTTGTAGGCGAAGCTCGTGCCGTCTGCCAGCTTCACGCGGATAAAGACGGTGCCTGCGGTTAGTTCCTGGGGCACCACGATGGCTTCGGCGTACTGGAGATTGGTGGCGTTAAAGTCTGTCGTCACCACCGTGGGGATGGTAATCGGAGTGGCGGGGTTGGGGTCGGCGGCGAGGGCTATCATCGCCTGGCGTTCGGCCTCGTTACTCATGTCGGCGGCTTTCTTGGGGGTGAAGGTGGTCTTCAGGGCGGTGTTCTCCAGGGTCACGATGGCACCGGTGAGGTCGGGGGCGCCGTTGCCGCGCTTCAGCACTACTTCTACTTTAGATAGCAAATGGTAGAAAGTGAGGTCCACGTTAGAGGCGGTGGGGGCCACGTTCCGCTTGGTGGAATAGAGCAGGTCGGAGGCGGCGTAGGCGGTTTTCGTGGTCTGGCCGGCCTTCACTTCGTGGGACACCGATGCGGGGAAGTCATCTCCCACCGGGGCAGGGTTGGCATGGATGGCATAGATGTTCACGGGGTCGGGCGAGATGTAGTACATGTCGCTGGCGTAAGTGAAGCCGCCGGTGCCGTCGGCGGTGAGCACGTTGTTCTGGTAGAGGGGGAGGTTTTTGCTGTCGTCTACCCAGGCAGATACTTCCAGTCCTGCGCCAAGCTGTGTGTCGAGGCCGTAGGAACGGGTCTGGGAGGTGATGCCGCTGGTGAGGCGGATTTCGCCGTTCCAGTTGTCGGTGATTACTTCGTTGTCGTTGTTACAGGCGGCAAGCGCAAGGGCTGCTGCGGCAATGATTGATAAGTTTCTAAGTTTCATAATCTTACTTTTTTTAGTGTTATTAATAGTGATAATTCATTTAATTGTTCGTTTCCATTCCGGCTGAGCCGCCTTCGCCGCCCTCGCCGTTGCCCGGTGTCCAGTCGGTAATGGTGGCGGAGAAGTCGGCTCCGGTAGGCGTCTCCACTACTTTCCCGCCCAAGGTAAGGGGCTTCCGCTTGTCGGCGTTGAAGGCGGCAAGCTCCGTGGTGAGGTCGCTCGTGAGGTTCAGGGCTTCGGGGCTGCCGCCCGTGAAGCAGATGATGGCGTTCAGCTTCTGCTGCTCACCCGCTATGCCAAGCAGGCGCACGGTTGCCGCGTACTTCCCGGCATTGGCGCCGGAGGTTATCTTTGCGAACTGCAATTCCACGTTTGTGGGTGTGGCGTAGATGCCGGCAGAAAAATCCAGCGTACCTGCTACGCCCGACAGGTAGCCCTCGATGTGCTCTATCCTGTCCGTGGTGCTGCCCGTAGGCTCGATGACGAGCGTCAGTTGCCGCACCTGCTGCTGCATCACGGCGGTGAATGTCTGCTCCGTATCGGGCTCTATCACGGCATCCACCGCATCCGTAAACAGCCAGCCGGGCATCTCCTGCACGAAGGGGCCCGCACCGTCCACATTGCCCGAAGCCCCGGCGACGGTGGCGGTGATGCCGGAAACGGTGATGTGCTGCGGTGTGTTGTAGATATGCAGGTGGTAGCTGCCCGGTTCAAAAAGAGATTCGAGCTGGTTGGTGGTGCCGGTGAGGGTGGCGGAGTAGCCGCCGGCTTCTACCGTATAGCTTGCGGGTGCGGTCAGTCCCTCACCGATGCCGCTCCAGTCGGTAACGAGGGTAATTGACCCTTGCTCCGGGTGCGGGGTGTTGTAGATGGGGTCTTTCACGTCGCAGGCGGCAAAGGATAGCGCTGTGGCTGCTACGATAAGACACTGTCTGATGTTCCTTTTCATATGCGTTGGTTTTAGATGGTTCTACTTGTTGCTTCCGATAGTCCACACGAGGCTGATGCCTGCTTGTGTGGGGCCGGCGAAGTTCTTTGTTCCGCCTTGCTGCTTATGGATACGCACGCCGTCGGTCATGCCGAAGCTGTCGTAGGCGGAACGGGTATAGCCCAGGCCGAGGTTGAAGTCGAGGGAGAAACTGCGGGAGAGGGATAATTGGTAACCCAGCGTCACGCCCGCATTCCATAGCTTGCCCTGATAGCCGGTGTCGCCCTTCAGCAGTTTACCGGGCAGATACTTATATATGTTGTACTCGCCGTAGCTGCCGGAGACGCCTACGTAGAAGCGTCTGTCGCGCAGCAGATACCACCGCACTTCGGGATTGACGAGCCACACTTTCTGCACTTTGCCGTGATTGCCGTCCCACCAGGAGAAGCTGCCGTCGAGCTTGAGGCCGATGCTGTGGCTGATGCGCCATTCCACGCCAAGGGTAGGCAGCAGGAAGGCGTCATACAAAAGGTTGGTGCGGAGGGAAAGGGATCGTTCTTTCCGGCAGGTGGGCGTTGGCTGTTCCGGGGTTGCCGCTTCGCTCTTCGCTTGCCGGGCAGGCTTCTGGGCTTGCTGAACAGCTTTCTGCTCCTGCTGAACAGTCTTCTGCTCCTGTTGCACAGCCTTCTGCCCCTGCTGAACAACCCTCAAATCCGTATCAGCCGCGTCGGGTAAATCTTCTTTCGTTTCGTTGATATCGGCGGGGATGCACAGCGTCACGGTCACTACATTCCGCACTCCTTCTGCGTACTCCACGGCATGGTTGGCGGTCACGAAGCAGGCTTCCGTCACTCCTGCCCGTCCGATAAGTTCCGACTTCACCCGGTTGCTGCGCACGGCAGCCATGCGCCGGTTCTCTTCGTCCGGAGCCTGTCCGGTGCAATATCCATCCACGCGCACCGGAATGCTGCCCGAAAGAATGGCCTCCCGGTGTGCACGTAGCAGGGTCAGGAGTGCTTCGAGCTGCGCACTGTTGTCCCGCCAGGGGGCGTAGAACGCATCTTTTCCTTGCACAAAGCGAAAGATGTAGAGACTGTCCGCCGCTTCTCCGGCGAAACTTGCCACTCCCGGCAGCAGCGCCAGGAGCAGAACCAGTAGATGTCTTTGTAAGTGTTTCATAGGTTTATCCTTATTTTAAGTATCTTTTCGATAGTTTCCCTTTCCACCTGCATACGTTCCAGTTCTTTAAACATACGGTCCAGTTCGCGAAGGCTTTTCGCAATGCAATGGTTGCACTTCCGCTCAATCTTCCGGCAATACAGGAAGAGGCAAAAAATGGCTATCACCATACAAAAAATGAATGCCACAATAAGAAGGTACATGTATTCGTTCATCGCTCTTGTTCTTTAGAAATCATGCTGCAAAAGAAGCGATTTACGGATGAAACACTATTGCATTTTGTCCCGACTTTATTGCATTTTGTCCCAATTATATTGCAACACACCCTCCTCAGATACTTCTGGGGCATGTGGACACAAAAAAAGCACGGATGGACCGTGCTTTTGATTTTTGGGGATTAGTAAGTAGATGTTTATAATTAGTTTGCAGTATAAATGATAATTTATCGCGCTTTGCGCGATAAGTAACGAGCTACAAGCTACAAGTGACAAGTACCTTTCGGCGTGATAGCCGGGCGAATTATTATTCGCCCACGAGTACAGCGCAGCAACTCGTTACTGGTAGCTCGTAGCTCGTAACTTAATTTATCGGCTTTGCCGCTAAATTATCATTTATTTGCCTGTTTCCTGTATTCCGCCGGACTGATGCCGTACTGTTTTCGGAACAGACGGTAGAAGGTGCTCGGGATATTGAAGCCGCAACTGAAAGCTATCGCCTCAATCGTAAGTTCGGGATGATGGTCGAGCATCTTGCGTGCCTCGTCCAGTTTCAGCATGCGCATATACTCCATGGGAGAGTTCCCCGTCACGGCTCTGACGGCGTCGGTCAGCAGGTTTTTATTGGTGCCGAGCGCGGAGATAATCTCGTCACGGTTCATCTCGGCATTAGAAAGGTTATCACCGGAGAGCAGATACTCGCGCAAACGGGCAACCAGCCGGTGCTGCTCAACGGTGGCGGCAGTATCGGATGTCTGCGGCAGGACTTCCGACGATGCGGTACTTTCGCAGGTTTGTGCCATTCTGGAGAGTTCTTCCGCCAGCCTGTCCTGTTCCTTGATTCGCTCGTACAGCTTGCGGTTCTTGGTAGAAATAATCCGGTTATAGTAGAAGACGCCTGCCAGGAGCAACACCAAAACCAGGCAAATGCCAAGGGCAAACAGGAAATAATGGAAATTACGCTCTTTCTCGGCAATGTGCTTTTCCACCTCATACTGGGTGCGCAGTTCGTCAAAGCGGGCGTTGACTTCCACATTATTTATACTGTCGTTCGCCGCAATGATTTCGTCCAGCAGACTGAACGCTTCATCATTGCGCCCCGCCCGTGCCAGTATCTCCATCTTTATCTTACGCACGGCATTGAGGTTGAAAGCCGATTCCTGAACCTGTATTACGGCACTGTCGATAACGGCAAGTGCCGTGCGGTAATCTCCCCGCGACTGCAATATCAGCGCCTTTGCCCGCAGCAGTTCGAATTTCGACATGCTGTTGTTGACGCTACCTTCAAGTTTGGAGAGGTATATGCCCGCCTTGTCATATTCTTTAATATCTATATAGGTGTTCATCAGTGCCACATAAAGATTTCCCCGAGCTTCGGGCTGCACCCTGCCGGTGGCTTTCTCGAAGCGGGCGATGGCTTTTTCATATTCGGGCACCAGTTGCAGCAGCTCGTCATAGCGTGCCTGTGCACGAAGCGACACGCACAGGAAGGCATAGGATTGCGTCAGGATATTATCGTAACCGGAAACTTCCCACAACAGGCTGATGCTCTCCCGGAAGCAGTCTTCTTCCTCTTTCGGCCTCTTCTGCAGGTTATAGATGATGCCGGTGGCATAGAGTGCAGTTGCCATTCCTGCCTTGTCCTTGCGCTCCCGGGCACGGGTATACATTTTCCCAGCTTCGGCGGCCGCCAGTTCATAGTCTCCTTTCAGGTTGTAGGCGGTGATAAGCTGCATGTGTATCTGATAATAGAATTTCCACAAGTCGTGCCGGATATAAAAGTCGAGATAGGCGGGCGCCTTTTCTATGACTTTGTCGTGCTCGCTCCTGTTTATATAGGAGATAATCCTATTGCCGTACACCATTCCCTGCATTTGTGTGTTGCCTTGCCTGATGGCTTCGGCTTCCGCCTGCTCAAACAGCATCATCAGCGTATCCATTTTCTGGTCATCGCCGGCTTCTGCCATATAGATGTAGTACAGTTTGTTGTAAGTCTGCAACTTATCAATGCCTTCCGCATGTTCGAGGGCATGACGTAAAGAGTCTTTCTGGTGTTGAAGAGAATTTTGTGCCGAAGTGGGCAGGATAAGTCCTAAAAGGAAGCTGTATAGAAGTGTTGTCAGGCAAGTTCTATATTTCATATTTGTTGTGTGTTAGTATCAATTTTGAATTCAGAAGTTACAAAACTACAGAAATTTATCGATTGGCAGCCAATTAACACAAGAAAATTGTTGTTCAATAAGAAAAAAATCTGATTCATGTGAACCGGTTATTGACTGCATTTTATACTGTTATGCCACTTCACGTTGAAAACGGCCCTGAACATCTTATGAAAGGGGGGGATAATCAGTATACGACTGAATAGGGTTCACTATACGACTGAATGGCATTCAGTATACGACTGAATCAGGTTCACTACAGGACGCAACCCGCAACTACCGGTTCGCTTCATTTATTTGACAAGAAAAGAGAGGAGGTATTTGCCTGTCCCGTTTCAATTACCTATCTTTGGGGAATTTGAAAACAATTCAGTCAATACTATATGATTAATATCGTACCTATCTTAAAGAACAAGAAAGAATTCCTCGAACTCCTGCTTCTCGCAGACGAGCAGGAATCTATGATTGACCTTTATCTGGAACGCGGAGAAATGTTTGCCCTCTACGACGGAGACTTAAAAGCCGCCTGCGTAATCACCGATGAAGGAAACGGAACCTATGAAATAAAGAACATTGCAACCTATCCGCACTATCAGCGCAAAGGATATGGAACACAGTTGATAAAGTTTCTGCTGGAGCACTACAAAGACCGCTATCAGACGATGTTAGTGGGCACAGGAGACAGTACTTATACCATACCGTTTTATGAACGGTGCGGCTTCACCTACTCCCACCGGATACCCGATTTCTTCATCAAGAACTACGACCACCCCATGTATGAGGACGGAAAACAGTTGCGGGACATGGTTTATTTAAAAATTAGCAAGAATGGATAATTCTTCTTCCAAAGGTTTCCCCTACCTTTGCATCAAAACATAGCAAATGAAGGAAGAAACCACATACGGACATCAGGAATTAATAAATCAAGTCATTGATTATATTCATACCCATCTGCACAAAGCATTGACTTTAGAAATGTTGGCGGCGGAAATGCACATGTCCGTATATCACTTCCATCGGCTTTTCAAATCCCATCTGCAAGAAACACTTTCGGCATACATCACCCGCCAAAGAATGGAAAGGGCTGTGATGTATCTGCAAACGCGAGATTTATCCTTGCAGGAACTCTCCGAAAAGATGGGATATGACACGGCACAATCTTTCTCAAAAGCATTCAAACGATATTTTGGCGTTTCTCCGGTGGCTTTCGGCAATACATTGACCTTTAACACTCCTGAAACAACTCCGATAGAGGATATTGCTTTTATCGGATTGGGCGAACCGGAAGTCCTACTCATTTCCCCAATGTACATAGCCTATATCCGTATTATCGGTCCGTATGGAGAAAAAGAGAGTTACGAGCTCGGTTGGGGAAAACTTTGCGGATTTCTGAAGGAAAACAAGCTACAATCCAAAGCCACCCGCTGGTTTGGCATCAGCTTCGATGATCCGACTATTACAAAGAAAAAGCAATGCCGTTTCTATGCCTGCGCCTCCGTTGCGCAAAGAATAAAACCATCGGGTGCCATCGGAGCATTGACGATAGAGAGTGGAAAATATGCAGTCTATACTTACAAGGGAAGCTATTCAGGTTTGCTTCGTGCCTATACTTATATTTATTCCAGAGAAAAAGGAAGATTGCGCAATGCACTCTCTTTTGAAGAATATGTAACGTGGTCGGACAATCCGGCAAAACAGATAACAAAAATCTATATACCAATACAAAAGAAATAATATGGAATTTATCACATTGAATCTGGATAATGTCATGAGCGAACATTTATGTTGCGCCATTTCTGATAAGAAGCACCAAACAGGTGTAAATGATAAGCGGAACTGGTTGTCCGAACGTGTAAAAGAAGGGCACGTCTTCCGCAAACTGGATGCACAAGGCAAGGTATTTATCGAGTATGCCCCGCTGGAAAAGGCGTGGGTGCCTGTGACGGGGGATAACTATCTGTATATCTACTGCCTGTGGGTGGCAGGCAGCTACAAGGGAAAAGGGTATGGAGAAGCCCTGTTGCAATCGTGCATTGACGATGCCAAGGCACAAGGGAAATCGGGTATCTGTGTGCTGTCTTCCAAAAAGAAGAAGCCTTTCTTGTCCGACAAGAAATTTATGCTGAAATATGGCTTCAAGGTAGTGGATGCCATTAATGACGAATACGAATTATTAGCTCTTTCCCTTGACGGCAGCCAACCGCAATTTACGGCGGATGCAAGGAAACAGACTATTGAGAATAAAGAGCTGACTATATATTACGGCGTGCAATGTCCTTACATTCCCAACTGCATCGAGCAAATCTATAATTATTGTGAGAATAATCAGGTGCCTTTGCGGTTGATAGAAGTCGACACGCTGGAGAAAGCCAAGCAACTGCCTTGCATCTTCAATAATTGGGCGGTATTCTATAACGGGAAGTTTGAGACTGTACATCTGCTGAATGAAGGATTGCTAAAGAAATTGCTGCAATTGAAATAAGAATACATATTTATAAAACTCTAAAATCAAGAACAATTATGGAAATGAAATTTTGCCAGAGTTGCGGAATGCCGCTGACATCCAATGAAGTTTGCGGAACAAATGCTGACGGTAGCCTCAGCGCAGACTACTGTACTTACTGTTATCAGAATGGAAAGTTCACTCAGGACTGCACCATGGACGAAATGATAGAACACTGTGCTCAGTTTGTTGAGGAATTCAACAAAGACTCAGAACAGAAAGTGACTAAAGAAGAGGCAATTGCCATGATGAAGCAAGAGTTTCCGAAGCTGAAACGCTGGCAGAATTAACCAACAGGAATATCCTTCTTAATCAACCATATCTGTTATGAAAGAACTGAATGATATGTCTGATGAAGAATTATGGACTCTCTTTCCAATTCTCCTGACGGAACATCAGGAGAATTGGAAAGACTTGTATATACAGGAAGAAGAACAACTCCGAGCCTTTGTCGGGGAAAGCATATTTCGCATCCGACACATAGGGAGCACAGCCGTAAAAGGATTGATAGCCAAACCTACCATAGACATATTATTAGAGATAAAAGAAGATACCGACACCGAAGCCTTTATCAGAAAGATTGAAAGCATAGGATATATCTATACATATCAGCCCGGTAAGCCGGCACCGCACATGATGTTTATGAAAGGATATACCCCTCAGGGCTTCAAAGGTCAGGCTTACCACCTGCATGTGCGATATGCCGGCGATTGGGATGAACCCATATTCTGCCATTATCTTCAACTTCATCCGGAAGTTGCTCGCAAATACGGAGAATTAAAGGTGGAGTTGAAAAAGAGATATGAACATGACAGGGATGCTTATACAGAAAGTAAAACGGAGTTTATCACAAGCATCGTTCAATTAGCCCGTAAAAGATAATATGTCCCGCATCGAAAAGGAAAAGCAAACCGTAGAACAGATGATTCGCCTCTACTGCCGGAAGAAAGAGGGGAACGGAACACTGTGCCCGCAATGCAGGGAATTGTTGGAGTATGCGCAGACACGGCTTTCACGTTGTCCGTTCGGAGACGGGAAATCAACTTGCCGGATTTGTACCGTGCATTGCTATAAGCCGGAAATGAGAAAACGAATGAGAGTAGTGATGAGATGGGCAGGACCGAGAATGTTGTTCTATCATCCGGTGGCGGCTATCCGACATTTGTGGCAGGAATATATTAGGAAGAAATAAGAAGGAGTATCAATTCATATCCCTACAAAAATGAATCAAGATACGTTTTTTGTGTACAATTTTCATCTTTTTTTCTTTCCTGTCTTGTCACCTTCCCTACCCCCTCCCAGACACCTTCTGAATGGGGGTACAATGAGTCAGGGACTGAAAGGCATTCAGTTACTGAGTGAAAGGCATTCAGTCACTGACTGAATCAGGTTCACTCAACGAGTGGGAGGAAGAACTGCGGGAAAGGAAGAAATCTACTCGCTTTTTGTAAGCATAATTACTAATCGGTGAAATATACAATGAATTATCATTTACCTCATAACGGAAAAGAAATGAAGCAAATAAGGAATGAAACAGACGACAATTTTGCGCAGCCTAAGGCTGAAAGCCTTTCATCTTATAGCCCAGGGCAACGCCCTGGGGGATTGGCATGTATCTTTGCGCCCTGTAAGGGCAAAAGCCCGTGTGGGGTGTTATGCCCTTACAGGGCGTAAGATTGTGGGGTACGGTTCATTCCCAGGGCGTTGCCCTGGGCTATAAGATGAAAGCCTTTCAGGCTTAAGCTGCGCTATACTATTAATAAATTAAAGTCCGCGTTCATCCGCCTTATCCGTGTCGTCCGCGTACCCATTTTATTCATAACCGCTCAGATATAAGTCAATCCCAATGGAGAAAAGGATACCTCAATTGAAATAATACAAGAACACTGCAATCCCCTCAAGCGCTTTCTTAGGCTGATCCTTTATTTCAATTGTAAACTTAATCTCTGCTTTCGCCACACCACGCAGATTTGCCAGCGAATGTAACTTCGCCACCAGACGCACGCTTTGTCCCGACAACACCGCCTGCCCGAACTTCATCTGCTCCATACCGTAATTAACCATCATCTTCAGGTTGTTTACCTCAATAATCTGGTTCCACAAATGCGGAAGCATAGACAAAGTGAGATAACCGTGCGCAATGGTAGTCTTGAAGTGACTTTCTGTTTTTGCACGTTCCGTGTCTACATGTATCCATTGATGGTCCAACGTAGCATCTGCAAACATATTGATGCGCTCTTGCGAAAGTTCTACATAATCAGAAACGCCAATTTGCTGGCCTACCAGCTTTTCAAATTCCTCGTAGGAGTTAATAATTACTTTTTCCATTATTCTCTTTTTATATTTAATAGTTTCTACGGTTGATAATCCCAACCATAATCATTATGATAAATCATTAGTTTACTCATGCCACCGTCAATCGTAATGTTCTCCCCGTTGATAAAGGAGTTCCGTTCGTCACAAAGGAAAAGAACTGCACGGGCTATATCAGCCGGTTCTCCTACCCTTTGCGAGGGATGCTGCATGATGTCTCCTTCCGTATATGCCGGCACATAATCCTCTTCATGATAGCTTCCCGTATCAATCCAACCGGGAGCAATAGAATTCACACGGGCAACTCCCGAAAGACTGACCGCAAGCGCATGAGTCAGAGCCGTTATTCCACCTTTGGCTGCCGTATAACTTTCCGTATTGGCCTGCGACTGAAAAGCACGGGTAGAAGAAATATTCACAATAGCTCCTGCACCACTGAAGTAGTCTTTAAAAGACAGAGCCAGGAAATAAGGAGCCACTACTCCCACACGTTGCACATACAGGAAGTCTTCATACGAACAGTTGCTCAATATACCTCCATTTGTCAGGCAAGCATTATTTATCAGACAGTCGATCTGATCTTCTATGGATAAGACAAAGTCTACAAAATCCCGCAGCGTCTGTTCCTCGGCAATATCTCCGACAAAGCCTGTTACCGAAAGACTTCTTTCAGACATCTTCTCTTCCACAACCTGCACCATTTCCGGCGTCTTATCTATGAAGTACACCGTATATCCGGCCTCCGCAAACATCTCGACAATGCAACGACCGATACCGGCGGCTCCACCTGTTACTACACATACTTTATTCATACGCTCATTATTTTTAGAGGAATTACAGCTTTACACATTCTATCCAAAGGTCTGCCATACGCTTGTGCCCGGCGGGAGTAGGATGAATTCCATCCCATATCCAATATGTATCTTTAGATGTTGGAATTGTTTTCAAGATTTCATCGAACATCTTGTTGAAAGGAAGATAAACAGCTTTATAATCCTTCGCTATGCGTTTCGCGATCTCCGCACAACGACGTACCAGACTATCACGTTCTGCAAAATCAGCGCTCTTACGCATATTTCCGGTATTCGCCACAAAAGGGGCGCCCAATACGATCTTCAAATTAGGATTAGCTTGCAAAGAGCGATCCAACAACGAACGGTAACGTTTTTCCCAAGCCGCAAAATCGAAAGGCTTTTTCTTGTCATTCTGCAAATAGAAATGTATATCGTTCGTTCCGACCAGAACGGACAGGACATCCGGTTTCATATTAATCACATCCGCCTCCCAACGCTTTTCCAAGTCTTCCAATGTATTTCCACTGATGCCACGATTGAAAAATTCATATTCTTTTTCCGGATAATTGCCCTGATAATAAGTAGCGCACAAATACATGTATCCACTGCCGTAGATATGGTTCATGTCCCAAAGCGTACGCTGGGAAGAAGGCTTGGCGGTTCCGCAACTGTTTCCCCAGTTACCGTCCGTTATAGAGTCTCCGATGAACAAGACACGCTGTCCACCGGCAACAACTGACAGGGCTATGAACAAAATCCCGATGGCAAAGGTTATTATTCTTTTCATGGTTGTTTACTTTTAAATCGTGAAAACAGGTAACAAATATACTCCATATTCCAGCAAGTTACAAAAAGTCAAGTACCCTTTTTCTTATTCGGAAAGGTTTTCCTACTTTTGTGACAAACATTACGAAACATGAAACTGAAAGATAAATTCACAGAACTGATGCATAATCAGGCCTTGAAGCGAAAACTATATGTCATCATATTCGAAGCTGACACACCTGCCGGGAAACTATTCGATGTTACCCTGATCTGGTGCATATTGCTTAGCGTAGGACTTGTTATCCTGGAAAGCCTGCAAGGATTACCGGTATGGCTGAAAACTCCATTCATTGTTATGGAGTATTTACTGACCGCTTTCTTTACTTTCGAATATATCACCCGATTGTATTGTTCGCCTAAACCTTCCAAATATGCTTTCAGCGCTTTCGGAATCATCGACTTGCTGGCTACACTACCGCTTTATCTAGCTTTCCTGTTTCCCGGGGCACGCTATCTGCTTATTATACGGGCCTTCCGCCTGATACGGATATTCCGTGTCTTCAAGTTATTCAATTTCTGGATGGAAGGGCAAATGCTGCTGACAGCACTACGAGACAGTAGCAAGAAAATCGCAGTTTTCTTTATGTTTGTGGTTATTCTGGTGATATCTATCGGAACACTGATGTACATGATTGAAGGAGGAAAACCCAATACACAGTTCAGCAATATTCCCAACAGTATTTATTGGGCCTGCGTCACCCTTACCACCGTAGGTTACGGAGATATAACTCCTGTCACCGCCCTGGGGAAATTCCTTTCGGGTTGTGTCATGCTGATAGGTTACACGATTATTGCGGTACCCACCGGAATTGTCTCCGTGTCGCTGATGAAAAGACATGAAAAGAATGTGGCAAGAGAGTGCCCCAACTGTCACAGAAGAGGGCACGATGAGGGGGCACAATATTGCAAGTATTGCGGTTCATCACTCAATGAAATGAAGAATGAGAAATGAAGAATGAAGAATCTAGCTGCGCTGTAAAGGTACTCCGAAAGGAAATTCTTCATTCTTCATCCTTCATTCTTAATTCTTAATTTAAACAATATATAAAATGGAACAAAGTTTTGTTACTCAAAAAGAATTTACCCTACGTCCCCGTACACGTGGTTTTCACCTGATAACGGATGAAATAATACGTAACCTGCCTCGCCTGCCGCAAGCCGGAATCTTACATCTGTTCATCAAGCATACCAGCGCCGGGCTTAGCATCAATGAAAATGCTGATCCGGATGTTCAGACTGATATGGAGGCCATCTTCAACCACCTGGTGAAAGAACGGGAACCCTACTATATGCATACCTGCGAAGGAGATGACGACATGCCCGCCCATGCCAAATCGACCCTGACAGGCAATAGTCTCAGCATACCTGTCACTGACGGCAGACTGAATATGGGTATCTGGCAAGGTATATACCTCTGTGAATTCCGCAATCGTGGCGGTGGAAGAAAAATAGTAGCAACCGTCATCGGACAATAGAATATATGAAAACTAACTACTAATACAGCAATAATGAAACGAGCCATTATCATAGGTGCCACCTCCGGCATAGGAGAAGAAGTAGCCCGGCTGCTGGTTCAGCAAGGCTGGCACATCGGCATTGCCGGAAGACGGGAAGAGGCCTTGAAGAACCTGCAAGCCACCTCCCTCAGGCAAATAGAAATCCAACGACTGGACGTGACGGAAACAGACGCCCCCACCCAACTGGAAACCCTTATCCGGAAGCTGGGAGGCATGGATCTGTTCTTCCTGAGCTCCGGCATCGGCAGTCAGAACCCCGACCTGCTGCCCGAAATAGAACTGAACACCGCCCGCACCAATGTGGAAGGTTTTACCCGTATGGTAACCTCCGCCTTCAATTACTTCAAAGCACGGGGCGAAGGACATATTGCCGTCATCAGCTCCATTGCAGGCACCAAGGGATTGGGCATTGCCCCGGCTTACTCCGCAACAAAACGTTTCCAGAACACCTATATCGACGCCCTGGCACAACTCGCCCGGATGCAACACCTGAATATTCACTTCACGGATATACGGCCGGGCTTTGTAGCCACCGACCTGTTGAAAAGCGGTAAATTCCCCATGCTGATGCAAGCCGGACAAGTAGCGACGAGCATCGTCCGCGCACTGAACCGAAAGCAACGGGTAGTTGTTATAGATGGCAGATATCGGGTGCTCGTCTTCTTTTGGAGGATGATACCCCGGTGGTTATGGGAAAGATTACCTATAAGGAACTGAGCATACTTACTTATAGTAATCATAAAAAAATAACCTGATACATAAATGATAATTTATCGCGCTTCGCGCGATAAGTAACGAGCTACAAGCTACAAGTGACAAGTACCTTTCGGCGTGATAGCCGGGCGAATTATTATTCGCCCACGAGTACAGCGCAGCAACTCGTTACTGGTAGCTCGTAGCTCGTAACTTAATTTAGCGGCTTTGCCGCTAAATTATCATTTATGTACCAACTTATTTTTTTAGCGTTACATAAAGAGCTCCGATTCCTTGCCCCATTCCCGCAAATATCGTATATTCGACCTCCAAATTAAACAACATACCGAAAATGAAAAAGAACTCTATACACATCCTGATAGTCGCCTCAGTCGCCCTGTGTGCAGGCGCCGCACTCCCTTTCCTGCTGGGACATAGTACGCTGGACCCTGAACAGCAATCCGTTAAATCCGAAGTTCCCTATTGCGTCACCTCCCCTTCCGTACCGGATAAAATCAGCTTTGCCGGACAAGAAATTGATCTGACGCGTTACGACCACCGCGAGCGCATGGATCGCGAACAGATGTCGTTCACCTATATGCACTCCACCACCATGCTCACCATCAAACGTGCCAACCGTTTCTTTCCCATCATCGAACCGATACTGAAAGAAAACGGTGTGCCCGATGACTTCAAATATCTTGCCGTTATAGAAAGTAACCTGAACACCCTTGCCCGCAGTCCGGCAGGAGCCGCCGGAATGTGGCAGTTCATGCAGACCACCGGACGCGAATTCGGCCTTGAAGTCAACCCCAGCGTTGATGAACGTTATCATGTGGAAAAAGCAACCCGCGCGGCATGCAAGTATCTGAAAGATGCTTACCAGAGATATGGCAACTGGCTTTGTGTAGCCGCCGCCTACAATGGCGGACAGGGACGCATTTCTTCCGAACTGAGAAAGCAACTCGTAGACCAGGCCGTAGACCTCTGGCTGGTTGAGGAGACTTCCCGCTATATGTTCCGCCTGCTTGCCGCCAAAGCCGTCATCAGTAATCCGCAACGTTACGGCTTCCTGCTGAAACGGGAACATCTTTATCCGGCCATTCCTTATACGGAGGTCACCGTCAGCACGGGTATCGACAACCTGGCGCAGTTTGCCCGAGACAAGGGCGTCACCTATGCCCAACTGAAGGATGCCAATCCCTGGTTGCGCGACACCTCCCTGCAAAATAAAAGCGGGCGTACATACGTTCTTAAAATACCGACACAGGCGGGAATGCATTACGACCCGAAGCGGACGGTGCCCCATAATAAGAATTGGGTGATTAATTGATGTAAGGAATTAACACCATTCCGGCATAGGTTCTTCCACCGCGTGCGCAAGGAGTGAAAACTGCGTGCGCACGGAGTTAAAAATGGAAGCGCAAGGAGTTGAAAATGGAAGCGCAAGGAGTTTTAACGGGAAGCGCACGCAGTTTTTGCTCCGTGCGCATGGTTCTAAAAGTGCCCTACAAGGCATTCTGAAGGGCATCCGCCGAAACGGATTTCCTAAACAAGCACAGAGTTCCCCTCAAAAAAGGGAGCATATCCGGAATCAACGACTGTAAACAAAAATAACAAAGAAAGAATATGGCATTAAATTTTGATTTCGTACTCAGACTATTAGTTGCCGGCATTCTGGGTGCCATCATCGGGCTGGACCGTGAATACCGTGCCAAAGAAGCCGGATATCGCACTCATTTCCTGGTATCATTGGGCAGTGCCCTCATCATGATTGTTTCCCAATACGGCTTTCAGGACATTATCAAAGAAAACAGCGTATCGCTGGACCCAAGCCGTGTGGCGGCACAGGTAGTCAGCGGCATCGGTTTTATCGGTGCGGGCACCATCATCCTGCAAAAACAGATTGTACGCGGACTGACCACTGCGGCAGGAATATGGGCCACCGCGGGCATCGGTCTGGCGGTTGGAGCCGGAATGTATGTAATAGGTATAGCCGCTACTCTATTGACTTTGGCAGGACTGGAGCTTCTCAGCATCCTGTTCAAAAGTGTAGGGATGAAAAGTTCCATGATAACCTTCTCCACTCCAAACAAGGACATCCTCAAAGAAGTTTCCGACCGGTTCAAATCCCGGAATTATATGCTGGTCTCCTACAAAATGGAAAGGCTCGGCTTCGGAGAAACGGAGAGATACATAGTGACTATGGTCATCAAATCCAAGCGGAGCAATGACGAAGGACACATGCTGTCGCTGATGCAGGAATGGCCGGACGTGACGGTAGAACAGATAGAATAGCTGCCGCATAGGATAGCTGCTGCCGTTATTGCTTCTCCGTCATGTGTTTCCAATAACGTACTGGCATATCTTGTTTATGTTTCCGTGGATTTAGCCGTTCTTTGATGCAGATGGCTTTAAAGTACGTCTTCCAGAGTTGCTGAAAGAGTTTTTCGTCCTTGTCCATCAGGCTTTCGTCCAGCATACCGGTAACGAGATGCCCCTCACGCGAACCTTCTTCAAATGTAACCTGACGTACTTCTTTCAAATCATAATAGAATCCGTAAGCCCGCTTGATGTCATATATCAGCCAGGGCTGGTCGGCAAAACGGTCTTTAAAGTGGTCGATGGCCAAAGGGAGGGCATTCTTTTCCGGTTCCACGGCAGCAAAGAAAGTGCCGTCGGCAGCTTTCTGAAAACGGATAAACTGGAGCATACGAAGACGTTCCCAATCCACCCGCTTCCACATACGTGAAAATTCCAGCACATCAGGGTCGGCAAAGTTCGTCTCAATGGAACGGGGAGCATCAATCGCCTTGCGGATATAGCGGAACAGCAACATCGGCGTTTCGGCTTCTTCCGCCAGCCAACACTGGGCAAGGCACGACAAAGCACCGGAAGAAAGTTTCTTTTGCAGGCCGCGCCACACGCGCTTCGCCTTTTCTTCTTCGGTGATTACCGTGAAGACTTCATCGTGAAACAGGGGCAACGGCTCTCCTTCCGGAAACAATGCGTCAGGAAAAACACGACGGGAATAGGCTTCAAAAACAGAAGTCAGCAAGCCTTCGAAAGTATTATCAAAAACAAATATAATCATGGCTGTTCTTTATTTGAACCGTATCTCTGTACCTCTACTCTGTGTTCAAATCACATATCATTAATCCTGAAAGTCGAGCAACAACTGCCTTTCATCCACTTTCTTCTTGTTCGGTTTTGTAATCAGCAAACTGCGCACAGCCTGCGGGGTCATTTCGTTCACCGTTTTCATGGGGAGTTCATGGCAAGTAATAAAGTACTGCGCTTTCTTCATGACCACCCCTATCTTCTTCAACTCATAAAAGCCCAATTTAGAAAAGCGGCGGGATGCCACAATCAGCCTTGCCGACTTTACTCCGACACCCGGAATACGCAACAGCATCTCATAATCCGCCCGATTAATATCTACCGGAAACTGCTCCGGGTGGCGCAAAGCCCACGACAGTTTAGGGTCAATCTCCAGGTCCAGGTCAGGATATGCATCATCCACAATTTCCTCCACTTTGAACTGATAAAAGCGCATCAGCCAGTCTGCCTGATAAAGACGGTTTTCGCGCACCAGCGGTGGCTGCTTCAAAGCCGGTAAACGCGTATCATATGTATTCACAGAGATATAACCGGAATAATAAACACGTCTCATTGTAGGTCCTTTGTAAAGAGCGGATGAGAGATACAGAATATCCTTGTCCGACTCTGCCGTAGCCCCTACAATCATCTGCGTGCTCTGTCCGGCAGGGGCAAAACGTGGTGCATGGCGGTGTTTCTTCCGTTCTTCCGAACTCTCCAGAACACCTTGCTGAATATAGCGCATCGGCGCATATACACTCTTATGGTCCTTCTCCGGAGCAAGAAGTTTCAGATTCTCTTCTTTCGGTATTTCTACATTGACGCTGAGACGGTCGGCGTATAGCCCCGCTTCATTCACCAGTTCACGGCTGGCGCCGGGAATACTTTTCAGATGGATATAGCCATTGAAACGATGGATGGTACGCAAATCTTTTGCCACGCGCACCAAGCGTTCCATTGTATAATCAGGATTTCGCACCACTCCACTGCTGAGGAACAATCCTTCTATATAGTTGCGGCGATAGAACTCCATCGTCAGATCGACAAGCTCACTCACCGTAAGCGTGGCACGGGGCAAATCGTTGGAGCGACGGTTGATGCAATAGGCACAATCGTAAATGCAATAGTTTGTCAGCATCACCTTCAATAGTGAAATGCAACGCCCGTCCTCAGCAAAACTGTGGCAAATACCCCAGCCGCCGACAGTATTCCCCAACATGCCGGGCTTGTTGGAACGCACAGTACCACTGGAGGCGCACGAAACATCATATTTCGCTGATTCCGCCAGTATCTTCAGTTTATTAAGGACGTTTTCGTTCATTGCAGCTATTCTCTTAATTCCAAACAGTATAGAATTACTTCGCCAAAAGTACAAATACATCTGCGAAAGAACAAATAAAACATGAAATTACACAGTCTGAATATTTATGCCTATCTTTGCCCAGGCAAAAAAGAACACAATGAATAAGAAAAGACCGGAAATAACGCTGCTAGAAGCCGTAAAAAAAAGCATTTGCAAAAGAGCTCTCTTCATGTACATCCTGCTCGACGGCTACAGAGCGTATCACGACATGGAAAGCGAAAGACATTTATCCATGACGAACATCAGTTACGAAGATGCCGAAAAGCTCTCGGACTCGCTACACAAAATTATGAATCTGGACTGTGAGACGAATGATTTTCTCTACGACAAGGAGGAGCACTTGAATGGTTCGATAGAAGCATACAACAAGCTGCAGGAACACCTCTCCAACTTCGACAATCGCCGACGAAAGGCCGCTCTGGCTTTCTACAAGCATATTTACCACGATTTCATTTCTATCCACTTCGCCTTAGGAGGCTGGATGACATATCCCGATATTCTGGTTTCCTACCTGAGTTATGTCTGTGGAACAAGCTCCTGGCAAGAGCTGAAAGACAGCATTATCCAAATTGATATTTTCAAGCGGAAAAGAGAAACGATAGATTCAATGTATTTCCGCAAAGACATACAAATGCTGGAAAAGCTTTTCTATGAAATATATGCAAAGCAGGCGAAAAGACTGGCTAAGAAGTCGGACACTTCCGCGGAAATGCAATAGTGCCCCTTCGATATAGAGCACAAAAAAGACCACCCCGACGGAGTAGTCTTTCAATTCTTTCAGTAAGCGTGCCTATTATTTAGCAGCTTCCAAAGATGCTTTACGGAAAGCTTTCATTGACTTTTCGATTTCCAAAGAAGCCTTACGTGCACGAGTACCGGCAGCTTTGTTACCATTTTCAATCTGAGCTTTTGCATCTTTCTCGAATGCTGCATACAATTCAGCAACTTTTTCAACTAATTCTTTCATAATCCTTTTCTTATTAATATTACTTCGTTAATAATGTCTGGCAAAAATACATTCTTTCTTGAAATAAATGCAGAAAAACGATATTTTTTTTGAAATAATCCGCAAAAATAGCACAAAAAAGCATCCTCTGGTGTTTTTTACCTACTTTTGCAGGCATGAAACCCCTTACAGATACGGAATACATACACTTGCTTATATCCGAAGGCGAGCACCAAAGGCAGGACTTTAAGTTTGAAATATCCGATGCCCGAAAGATAGCGAAAACGCTCTCCGCTTTTGCCAATACTGACGGTGGGCGGTTGCTCATCGGAGTGAAAGATAACGGAAAAATTGCCGGAGTGCGCTCCGACGAAGAACAATATATGATAGAGGCAGCCGCACAAATGTACTGCCAACCGGAAGTGGACTACACCATGCAGACTTTTCATGCGGAAGGACGCAGCGTATTGGTGGTGCAGATTGAACAAAGTCCGCAGAAACCCGTTTATGCCAAGGATGAAACAGGAAAACCGCTGGCTTATCTGCGCATCAAGGATGAGAATATACTCGCCACACCGGTGCATCTGCGTGTATGGCAGCAAAGTGGTAGTCCGCGGGGAGAACTAATAACTTATACAGAGCGCGAACAGTTGTTGCTTGACTTGTTGGAAGAAAATGATAGTCTATCGCTGAACAGGTATTGTAGGCTGGCACGCCTTTCCCGACGTGCAGCGGAACATTTACTTGCCAAGTTCATCCGGTTTGATATTGTAGAACCGGTATTTGAAGGTCATAAGTTTCACTTCAGATTAAAATAAATAATCATTCTTCAATCCTGACTTTTACTTTTTGGGTATGAGGAAAAAGTTGTTCACAGAAAAACAAAAACCAAAAACAGTTGTTATTTTAGGGTATCTCAGTATGATACTTAGGGTATCTCAATATGATACTTAGGGTACCTCAGTATGATACTTAGGGTACCTCAGTTGCAGTCTTAGAACGCCTCAACACAACACATTAATATTCAACCAGTTATAAAATATATCTTTTGCGACCTTTATAATCAATAAATTCAGACAGAAGAACCGACAGTTTATCATTAAACAAGTAAATATAAAACAATATAGCATGAATATAATCAATTCAATCAACGATATTCTCTGGACCTATATCCTTATCGCTCTGCTTTTGGGATGTGCCTTTTGGTTCACGCTGAAAACCCGCTTCGTACAGTTCCGCATGATAGGTGAAATGGTACGCTTACTGGGTGACTCAGCAGGAACAAACGGCAAGCCAGGTGAAAAGCATATCTCTTCATTTCAGGCATTTGCCATCTCCATTGCCAGCCGCGTAGGTACGGGCAATCTGGCGGGTGTAGCCACCGCCATCGCTGTAGGCGGACCGGGAGCAGTGTTCTGGATGTGGGTCATTGCCCTGTTTGGTGCTGCCAGTTCATTCGTAGAGTCCACATTGGCACAATTATATAAGGTGAGAGGCAAAGACTCTTTCATCGGCGGTCCCGCCTATTATATGCGGAAAGGATTGAAACAACCGTGGATGGGTACTGTGTTTGCCGTACTCATTACGATAACTTTCGGCTTCGCCTTCAACTCCGTGCAAAGCAATACACTGTGTGCAGCTTTCGAACATGCGTTCGGTTTCGATCACATCATTGTAGGAGGGGTTATTACCATAGCTACGCTGCTTATTATCTTTGGTGGTGTACAGCGCATTGCTAAAGTGAGCAGTATCATTGTCCCCATTATGGCATTGGGATATATTGCTTTGGCACTGATTATTGTAGCTATCAATATCACTGAACTTCCTGCCGTTATCAAACTCATCGTCAGCCATGCCTTCGGCTGGCAACAGGCATTGGGTGGTGGCGTAGGTATTGCATTGATGCAAGGCATCAAGCGGGGATTGTTCAGCAATGAAGCAGGTATGGGTTCCGCTCCCAATGTGGCAGCTACCGCACACGTCACACATCCCGTAAAGCAGGGGCTGATACAGACCTTGGGCGTTTTCACCGATACATTAATTATATGTACCTGCACCGCGTTCATTATACTTTTCAGTGGTGCGCCACTGGACGGCTCTACCAACGGGGTACAACTTACGCAACAGGCACTAACGAATGAGATAGGTTCAGCAGGAAGCATTTTTGTTGCTATTGCTTTGTTCTTCTTCGCCTTCAGCAGCATTCTGGGTAATTATTATTATGGAGAAGCCAATGTACGTTATCTTACCCGTAAGAAATGGATATTGAACATTTACCGTATTCTGGTAGGTGGTATGGTGCTATTTGGTGCGCTCGCCGCACTGGATGTGGCCTGGAGTCTGGCAGATGTCACCATGGGATTGATGGCGCTCTGTAACCTGATTGCCATCAGCCTGCTCGGTAAATACGCTTTCAAACTGCTGGAAGACTACCGTGCACAGAAACGCGCGGGTATCAAAGACCCTGTTTTCACAAAAGACCGCCTCGAAGAGGTGGAAAATGACATAGAGTGCTGGTAAGAGATTTATGATTTATAAATTATGATTTATACAATTGTTGGTGTAAATCAACTTATTTCGTACTTTTGCAACCGCAATTGCCCCGGCAATTATAAATCATAAATCATAAAACATAAATCAGATGGGTATATTTGCCAAACTATTTAAAAAGAATTCCGAGGGTACTTCCTCCAAAAACGTGGAAGATTTCGTGTCACTGACACGCGTTTATTTCCAGTCCGTGATTGCCGCTAATCTAGGCATTACGAACATTCGTTTCGTACCGGATGTAGCCAACTTCAAACGCCTGTTCAAAATACCGACTCAGGGCGGACGACTGGGACAAGCCGAAAAGACTGCTTCACGCAAAATGCTGATGCAGGACTATGGACTGAGTGAAAACTTCTTCAAGGAAATCGATGCCTCCGTAAAAAAACATTGCCGCACGCAGAATGATGTGCAGACATACTTGTTTATGTATCAAGGCTTCTCACAAGACCTGATGATGTTGATGGGCAACTTGATGCAGTGGAAGTTCCGCGTTCCCTCTGTTTTTAAAGGCGCACTGCGCAGTATGACCGAAAAGACCGTACATGACGTCTGCACCAAGACCGTATGGAAAAAGGACGATGTACATAAGACGGCTATGGCAGTCCGCCAGTATAAAGAGCGTCTGGGATATTCGGAGCAGTGGATGACAGAATACGTGTACAACGTTGTGCTACTGGCTAAAAAAGAACCGAAAAGCAAAGCCACGGAAGAGAAATAAGCTTGAAATATCTATCAGGCAAAAACTGTTATCAAAAGAAAAAGTTTTCTAAAGAAATAATCAATAGAAAGGGCGAGAAATGATATACTCGCCTTTTTTTGTTATTTTTATGCAACTTTTTTGCTCGAAGGAGCAACAACACTTTATGCAAAGAGATTGTTGTAAGATATAGCGGGCTTTGCCCGCTAAGCTACGGGCTACAAGCTATCAGTGACAAACTATTGCACCGGGTAAGTTAAAAAACTCTGATAAGTTGATAGTTCAAAACCTATTAGTTCAAGTAATCTGATTATTCAGAAGATCCGATAATTCAAATAGCTTGATTTAGGCTCAATAAGTCAGGCAGCCTTTCACAGGCTATTAGAGTTTCTGTATCAACAGAACTCTCAAGCTGTAGCTCGTAACTTGTAGCTAACATTCAGTATTAATCATTAAAAAACAACCGCTTATGAAACAAAAGAAAATGCTTGCACTCACTTTATCCCAGTTGAAGCAACTTTATCGAAATGAACTTCCCGAAATTGTACGCATCGCCGAACAGAGCGACGGTACGGAAAGCTTCAAGCAAGGCATTTCGGAATTCATTACCAATCAGGCTGATACGGAAAGTGAAGTTGTCAGGCAAATTCGACTTCTGATTGAATATGACGGCCAGGAAGTCCATGAACTTTCTACCGATGAACAAATGATTGTTTCTACCCTGTCACTTCTATACGCGTTTCTTTCCGGAAACCTGGAAGAAGATGTGGAAACAGACGTGTTCCTGGATATTTTCCAGCAATTCAAACGCTTACAGCATCCTGCTGCCCCACTCCCCGCACCCCAACGAGTCAAAGCATGGACCGAGCGCTGGCCCAGCGGACTGGACGAAGACGTACAACTAATCCATGCCAAAAATAAAGAGCGTATTCTGCACGCATTGATACAGAAGATAGAGCACCGTACCGCTGTTTCCCGCTACCACTTTGAAGAGGGCGTCAGCTACGAAGAGAAATACCGTCTCGTCAGCGAATGGTGGAATGACTTCCGTTTCCATCTGGCCATGGCTGCCAAAAGCCCTACGGAACTGAATCGCTTTCTGGGCAATTCACTTTCTGCTGAAACCATGTATCTGTTATCTCGTGCCCGCAAGAAAGGAATGCCTTTCTTCGTTACGCCTTACTATCTGCACTTGTTAAATCCCGGCAGCACAGGATACAACGATGAATCTCTGCGCAGCTACATCCTCTACTCCCCGCAACTGGTGGAAACTTACGGGCAAATCCGCGCTTGGGAACGTGAAGACATAGTAGAAGTTGGAAAACCCAATGCGGCCGGCTGGCTCCTGCCCGACGGGCACAATATCCACCGTCGTTATCCGGAAGTAGCCATCCTCATTCCCGACACCATGGGACGCGCTTGTGGCGGGCTTTGTGCTTCCTGCCAGCGTATGTATGACTTCCAGAGCAAACGACTCAATTTTGAGTTTGACTCCCTGCGTCCTAAAGAAACATGGGAGAAGAAATTACGCCGTCTGATGACTTACTTCGAGGAAGATACCCAATTGCGTGACATCCTCATCACAGGTGGAGATGCCCTCATGAGTCAGAACAAGACGCTGAACACAATTCTGGAAGCCGTTTACCGCATGGCTGGCCGTAAACGGAAAGCCAATCAGGAACGCCCGGAAGGAGAAAAGTATGCCGAGTTACAGCGTATTCGCCTCGGATCGCGTTTGCCAGCTTATCTGCCAATGCGCATCAACAATGAATTGGTAGAAATTCTGCGAACTTTCAAGGAGAAAGCATCCGTCATCGGTATCCGTCAGTTCATTATTCAAACGCATTTCCAAACGCCACTGGAGGTTACTCCCGAGGCAAAGGAAGGTATTCGCAAATTATTATCGGCAGGCTGGCTGATTACCAACCAACTTGTGTATAACGTAGCTGCCTCACGTCGGGGACATACCACTCGCCTACGCCAGGTACTTAACGAACTGGGAGTTGTCTGTTACTATACATTCTCCGTAAAAGGTTTCGAAGAAAACAACGCAGTCTTTACACCAAACAGCCGTTCCATGCAGGAGCAGCAAGAAGAAAAGCGTTTCGGCAAACTGAATAAAGAAGATGCCTTCAACCTGTCTGCATCGCTCGAAACCGCACTTGATCCTGCATCCTGTATCCGCCAGTTCCTGAAAATACATCATCTTCCGTTCCTTGCCACGGACCGCAGCGTGTTGAACCTGCCCGCCATTGGCAAGAGTATGACGTTCAATCTGGTGGGAATGACCGAAGACGGAAAGCGCATCCTTCGTTTCGACCACGACGGAACACGTAGCCACAGCCCGATAATCAACCAACTCGGACAGGTCTATATCGTAGAGAATAAGTCCATAGCCGCCTACCTGCGACAGCTGCGTGCCATGGGAGAAGATGTGGAAGACTACGCAAGTATCTGGAATTATACGGAAGGCAAAACCGAATCACGGTTCAGCCTGTACGAATATCCGGACTTCCCTTTCCGCATCACAGAAAAAATGAGTAATCTGGAAATAGCAGTATGCAAATCGAACGACACCCTTTAGAACCCTTTCTTCCTGCTAACGCCCGTTTGCTGATGCTGGGAAGTTTTCCACCTCAAAAGAAAAGGTGGTCGATGGAGTTTTACTATCCGAACTGGAACAATGATATGTGGCGGATTGTAGGATTCCTGTTCTTCAATGATAAGAACCATTTTCTGAACGAAGCGGCAAAAGCTTTCGACAAAGATCGCATTGTCCCTTTCCTGCAAGAAAAAGGCATTGCCCTATTTGATACAGCTACCGCCATACGACGGTTGCAGGACAATGCATCCGACAAATTTCTGGAAGTTGTAGAGCCTACGGATATCGAGGGCATGCTCCGCCGCTTACCGGAATGTAAAGCCATAGTTACTACAGGTGAGAAAGCAACGGAAACTTTATGCGAACAGTTCTCTCTTGAAAAACCGAAAGTGGGAGATTTTACAGAGTTTGTTTTTGATGGCAGACCTATGCGACTCTATCGGATGCCCTCTTCTTCGCGCGCTTATCCGCTTGCTTTAGAAAAAAAAGCAGCAGCCTACCGCATTATGTATCAGGACTTACAGATGTTATAAGACGAGAGAGCGTTAAAATAATCGCTCATCCCTCTTGCATATTTGAAAGTTTACACTACCTTTGCAGCCGCAAACACGGGAGTAGCTCAGTTGGTAGAGCACTGGTCTCCAAAACCAGGTGTCGGGAGTTCGAGCCTCTCCTCCCGTGCAAGATGAAAATAGCTGCAAGTTTTTACTTGCAGCTATTTTTGTTTATAAACCCGTCATAAACGAGTATTCAAAGCCTGTCATTTCAAATCTACAGTCTGAGTAAAGCTCTGACCGAAACGATTTGTTGCTACGATCTTCACTGATTTAGCCTTATCCGTAGGACGTACCCGGAATAAGTGTAATGTATGATATCCTGTAGCCTTTCCTTCTTTCATTGTAATATAATCCTGATCCTCATCGTCAAAAGCCTCCATTACGCCCGGTTTCTCAACACCGTCTTCATAGTAGGATAACTTCCATGCCGGATCATAATCCCAGACATTAACCACCAGATACTTAGGTTGGCTCTGAAACTCACCCGGCTTATACACACGAAACTGATAATCGAATGGACGACCGGTAGCCTTATACTGCCAGGAGATGTCATCACCGGTCACATTTACCACCAGATAACCATTGGGAGCACCGCAACGATTTACATGTCCTGCCCACCAGGCACCACAAGCTGCACCAATATTATGTTCATAGATAACAGGAGTCACAATGCGGTTTTCATAAAAATGAGTATGACCGACAAAGATATGCGTCTTATAATCTTTTAGTATCTCAAAAAGTTGTTCAGCATTACGGGCATTGGCTCCTCCTCTACCCGTACTGTTAGCCGTAGGAGCATGAAGATTCAACAGTACGGTAGTACCCGGCTTCACATAGCTCAGATCCTTTTTCAACCATTCCAATTGTTCAGAGGTAAACTGCTCCGTATATTTCTTCTTACCTTTATAATCTATGTCTTTCATCGAAATAATATGCACTTTCCCTACATTAAGAGAATAATCCGTCGGTCCAAAATGCTCACCAAATACCAATTCCCCGTATTCTTCCTTATTCGTAGCGAGGCTCAGTGCCGTATATTGCTGATCAAAGTCGTGATTACCAATCACATGATACATAGTTAAGTCCAAATCAGAGATAACCTTCTTATACGAATCATACAAAGGCATAACATCCCAGACGATATCTCCCAGAACCATTCCGTAAACTTCCTGCGAAGATAATTGCTTCAATGTTTCCTCCAAATCAACCACAGTTTCCGAAGCAAAGCGATCCAACTGTTCCTCATTTCTTGCCTGCGGATCAGAGATAGCTATAAAGGTAAAATCCTGAACCGGCTGTTCTCTCTTCACCAAGCTGAAATCACAACGATTCTTTTTCTTTTTTGCATCAATCCGAGCATAATAGCCAACAGGCAATGCATTCTCTACATTAGTTTTGTAGTCCGCCGGAACAGAAAGATAAACGAATTTAGACTGTGCGGGATCAGATACCAACTGATAACGCCCTTTATCATCAGTCTGCGTAAAATTAACGCCATCTGTCACAACAACACCTGTAACAGGTTGTTTCTGCGTATCTGTCACCACACCACTTACGACAATCTCTTTTTTAACGGGCTGGTCTGCTGCATACCCTCCTGCTGCAAATAAATTCAGCAAAAGCAGCAAGGATAAAAAACGAATTGATTTCATGTTTCTTCTCTTTTTAGAATTTTAATTTCACGGCAAAGTAAGCCCTAAAAAGCAAAAGAAAGATGTCATTCACGTTACATTCCTATAACACTACCCGATTCATTAACGAATGTCAATCAGTTTATGTGTTTGCAGACTTAACCGCCATTTAGGATGTTGCATGACGCACGCCACTGTTTCCGCAGTATTGCTACATGAACAGGGTTGCAGAAAGAAATATTCAGCAGGAAGCAACTCGTAGACCCCAATGTTCTGACCTTCGTAAACTACCTTCACCTCATCCATACGGGTGATCCCCAACTTCACCCCTTGCTTGGGAGAACAGGTCACCCAATCAATATTTTGGGCTAATGGGGTCGTTCCATTCGTTTCGATACAGACATACTTTCCCGCCTGGTGCAAACGGTCGATAAAAACCTCATCAATCCAGAGAGAAGGTTCTCCACCCGTCAGGATAACCGTAACAGCCGGATACTTTCCTACTTCGGCAATTATTTCATCATCGGACATCAGCACACCTTCTTCATGCCGTGTATCGCAAAAAGAACATTTCAGGTTGCAACCGGAAAAGCGGATAAAGACAGCAGGCGTGCCGGTGTGATAGCCTTCACCTTGCAAGCTATAAAAAATCTCATTAATCTTTCTCATAAAAAATATTTGTGCCGGCTTTCAGTAGGGTTATTCTTTCTCATAAATGGCTACATTGGATTCAGATTCCTGCACCTCGACTTTAAAGCAAGTAGATATCTGCTCACATATCCAGCGGGCTATATTCTCTGCGGTAGGATTGAATGGAAGAACTTCATTCAAATTACGGTGATCGAGCTTTCCTTTCACCGTTTCTTTGATGTGACTGAAATCAACTACCATTCCATCGGCATTGAGTTCCCGGGAACGGCAGTAGACTGTGATAATCCAATTGTGACCATGCAGATCCTCACATTTGCTGCGATAGGAAAGTTTCAGGCTATGGGCAGCTGATATTTCCATGCGTTTGATAACTGTATACATATTCTTGTTAATACGCTAATTAAGAAAATACTTTGTCTGTTGTCGCACCTAATGTCACCTCGGCACGGCACAAAAGTACAAAAATTCTAAGGATTACAGTTTAAATCTTCCGCTTTTATTCATAAACACAAAGTGAATTGGCAACCTTACGCTCCCCTTTATTATCATAAAGTTTATTGTCAGTAAGCTTGTTTACAATTCCATTATCCGGTGCAGAAGCACTCCAGAGTGTAGTAGAACCACCACCATCCAGGTTCAAGGCTTTCCTTGCACCCAATACACGAAGAAGATGTGTCAACTCAGGGATATTGATACCTTCCGCCTTACCTTCGAAACGGCCCGCAACCGCAATCAGAAATACCGTTCCATCCTTCATCAGAGCTACGGCACTCCGTGGATGTTTAGTCTGAACGAATGACCGGTTACAAGCAGACAAATCACAAGCTTTTCCATCCAGCAGCATCAACGGGCCGGAAACGAGAATACTCCCTTCTTTCTGTTCGCAAGTTTTCTCATCCTGTTTCTTCCAGGCTATGATGTCCAGTTTCCCTTTATCTATTTTCACGGCACCATTGGATACAGTACTGAGTACACCGGTCGCAGTAGTATCCACCACCACCCCGTCTTTCCGCAAATAGCAGATAGAAGTTCCTTGCTTGATATTGAAATAAGAACCGTTAATAGCCACCATTGCACCGGATCGACGGGCAGCATTACTGGTTTCTTCTTTAGGAGAATGAATTAAAATGTCAAACCGATGTTGTTCCGGTTTGATTTCAAGAATAGCAACATGCTGCGGAACACCATACAAAGAAACGAACTCCGCTTCGCGACAAAGTACATCTTTTCCCATAGAAGTTACATTCCAATGAGCAGTAACAAGTGCTAAAGAATCTGCAGTGGTCTGTGCCACCACAACAAATACATTACACAGTATCAGCAATAGCGTGAAGACGGACTTTCTCAAATACATGTTTTGACTTTATTGAAAATTCTTCGCAAACATAAGCATTTAAAGTGAATGTCAGATAACAAAGCAAACAGAACTTTCTCCGTAAACAAAAAAAGAGTACTTTTGCGGCATGAAAACCCTTTATATAGCACTTGGTACACTCTCTTTGGCACTTGGTATCCTCGGCATTTTTCTGCCGTTGCTACCCACTACTCCATTTCTGCTACTCACGGCTGCACTCTACTTTAAAAGTTCGCCTCGCCTGTATAACTGGTTATTAAATCATAAGCATCTCGGCCCTTATATCCGCAACTTTCGTGAAAACAAAGCCATCCCTCTACGCGCAAAGATAATTTCCATCTCGCTGATGTGGATCACCATGCTCTACTGCGTGTTTTTTATCATACCGTATATATGGGTAAAAGTAATACTCCTGATTATTGCAGCAGGAGTAACCTATCATATCCTTTCATTTAAGACGCTGAAGTAGATGCTTATTTAACCGCTCCACCTATCTGTTCAAAGAATTCCCCCAACCCCTTACGTGCATCAGCCAGTTTATCCTCCCAATGCTTCACGGAGTTCTGTCCTATGATATCCGTCACATACTTCACAGCAATAAAAGGCACATTCTTGGCACGGCAAACAAAGGCTTGCGCAAAAGCTTCCATATCGACCACATCGCCTTTCACATCCGAAAGTTCCGTCAGAAAAGTATCACCTGTATTACAAATGCCTTCTCCTGCCCAATGCATACAGTATCCCTTCTCTGCCAGCAAAGTAGAAGAATCAATCTCATATTCCAAGCCCATATCGGCTAATTTCTGCATATCACGGTCTATAAAATGACGGCACACCAGAATATCTCCTACCTGGCAATCAATGCTTCCTGCCGTACCTACGTTGATCACCAAGTCCGGCTTAGCCTGATTGAGCACTTCAGAAACATAATATGCTGACTTCACTTTGCCTACTCCTGTACGAATATAGCCGATGTGAACTTCTTCCTCTCCTATCAATCCGGGAAACTTTAACTCCGTAAACTCACCCTGTACGGCGTAAGTAACTAAAATTTTCATACTGCATCTTTTTATTTTGAGCGAGTAAATGTACAACTTTTTTTTAGAAACTAAAATTCATCCACTTGCGACTTAATCTTTTCGATCTGTCTGATCAAGCAATCCATCTTCCGCCTATTCTTTTTAATCATTACAGGACGCAAAACAAACCAATTAAGGGCAATCCATAAAAACAAAACAGAATACGCTATCAGTCTGAACATAAAAGATGAATTAAGAGTATATTCATACATATAAAGAAAGATACCGGAGGATAGCAAAATGAAATATAAACTCATTACCTTAGTCTGCATGAAAGTTTCTTTCCCTTTCAGCATAAGCAAATTATTCAGATAATCGATATTCGACTGTTTCTCGTCCAATGACCTATACAAAGAAGTTATCTTCCGATTGACCACCACCACAATACACATCGGCAAGATTCCCACAATGATTCCAATCTTAGTACTCAAGAATTGCGGTTTGAAATAGATCCAGATAAATATCATAAAAAGGATAGTCAACACTAAGATAACATCAAGAAATATCCCCTTTTTAAGACCGCTCTTTCTGAAACGGCTGATCTTATTCAATATTTCAGATTGATCGGCAGCCGGAACAGCCTGCCTGTTCCACAATTCTTTTATATCAATATTGCTCTCCATATTCTTTGAATTTTCTTGTTAACTGGGCTTTTATACGATGAATTCTTACACGGACATTACTCTCCGACAATCCAATGATTTGCGCTATATCCGCTTGCCTGACATCTTCCAGCTCCAGCGAAATGATAATGCGGTCTATCTCCGAAAGTTCTGCAATAAACTTGTATAGTAACTGAATCTGCGGCTCAATATCCGTCTTTTCATCTTCAAATAAATCGGCAGGAAACTGCGTAGATAAGATTTGCTTCTTCCGTTCCAGCTGACGCAGACAGTTATTGGTTGCAATACGAAATATCCAAGTATCAATATTGGCTTCATTCCTGAAGGTAGGCAGATATTGCCAGACTTTAATAAAAGTTTCCTGAGCCATGTCCTGAGCTAAGCTGTAGTCATTTACATACCCCATGCATAAGCGGAATATTTTATTCCAGTACCTCCTATATATATCTTCAAATTCCACTTAACGCTCTTTTATAAATTCACAAATTTGATGGATGAACCATTCCCTATCATCAAACATCACAAAATGCAAGCCTTTATCTGCATATCTGATTTGTGCTACTGACAAATTCTTATATTGATTCTTAATGACCGTATCTATATGTTTGAAATAAGGCTCCAAAAGTACGAGAGAAGGAACAACTATATTCTTTATACATTCCCTTAAATCTGTATTCGAGAAATCACAGAATAGTTTAGCATACGTCTTTCTGTCAGATGCCAATCCCCAGTTTACTATTTCGGCAAATCTCAATGAATCAGTGGTAAGCGTTGCCGCACTCATTCTTTGCATTTGCACAAATTGCTCCTCATCCATAGCTGTAATCCTGTCAATCAGATCAGTGCAGTCATTATCAGGAGCAGATTTAAAATCAGGAACTGTCAAAGCCATCAGACAAGGCAAGGCATCTACAATCACAATCTTTCCTGTAAGCTCCGGGAATTCAGCCGCAATTGCAAGTGTCAAACCACCTCCCATACTATGCCCCATAAGAATAGGTTTCTCTATCCGCTCCTCTTTGATAAACTTTGCAATCTGCATTTTCCATCTTTCGAATGATGGACACTCTTCAGGTGCAACGCCCGAGAAGCCCGCCATAGTCAGCACATAGCAGGTATAGCTGTCTTTCAGTACGCTGACTGTTTCTGCCCAGACATCACCCGAGCATGCAAAACCGGGTATAAATATAACCGCTTGTTTTCCTGTTCCCGATTTTACTACCGAAAAAGGATAATCCTGTGCAAAAATCAAAAGAGAAGTTCCCAATAACATCAGGGTCAAAAGTAATCTTTTCATCGCCATATATTCTAAAGTTTTTCCTTTAGATACGGGCCACTCCAGAATGTTACAAGAAAAAGAGAATAGTATCGGAAAACTTCAATCTGATTTCTGTCTATTCTATAAGTTTTCCGGATATATCATTTGTTTAGCCATCCAGAAATTAGTAAGAGAAAGCTGATTAGCCTTGCGTTTTTGCTCTTCCTCCACCATATAACCTCTTTTTTCAAAGAAAGGGCGGGCTGTTAAACTCACTTCGGATGTAATCCGCATAATCCCATATGTAATTGCATACTGTTCTATTTCATTCAAAAGCATTGTAGCAATGCCTTTGCCTTGAAAATCCTTGTGCACAAACATAGAGTGTAAATAACCTTGCGGAGTGATAGATGAAAAACCTACGATTTCCGACTGTTGATTAACAGCTACAATAAAATAGTGGGTCTTTATCATATCTTTTATATTAGCAAGGTTATCTCCGCACGATGCCCAGTCTTCAACTTCCGCCTGTGAGTAATCGCGTCTATTTATCGCGAGAACGGTATTCTGAAATAATTGTTTCAGCTCAACAGTATCCGACTGCAGAGCTACTCTGATCATAAAGTCTGCTTTCATTATTTTATAATATATGTTTTCAGTGCTTCCACATACTCTTCAAAAGCGTCTACTCCCTGTGGCGTAATCTTACAGATAGTACAAGGCATCTTTCCCTTGAACGTCTTCGTCACCTCCACATACCCCGCTTTATTGAGTTTATCAATCTGCACGCTGAGGTTGCCCGCCGTTGCTCCCGTCTGTTGCCGGATAAAGACAAAGTCTGCCTCTTCGACACCAATAAGCAACGACATCACCGCCAAGCGCAGTTCGGAATGCAGTAAGGGGTTCAGTTCTTTAAACATGCTTTCTTTCTATTTTTTTATAGTGCAAAGATAATACATTAAACTCCTCGTTTTGACATTATGTTCAAATAGTGTCCCGGGATAACCATCATGAAGACAAAGGCTAAAGCAAAAAGCAAAATCTGGTCAAACTTGTCTATATACAAACAACCCAATGATGCAAATATACCCAGCACACCGCTTACCGTAACCAGCCTCATGTTTATAATCAGCCCGGTTAAAGTAGTTCCCATCCCCATCATCAACAGGATTACAAAGAGTATAGGCAGACTCCAATAGATCATAGATACACATGAAATCAGCAATCCGCATAGCCCGAAGACTACCCATACATATCCTACTATCCGGTCGATATATGTTTTTGCCATCCTTTGCTTTTTCCTCTGACTGTAGATAGTGACCGGGTAAGAAACAGCCGGCATCAGAAACCATAAAAACTGCCAGTTATAATTGCCGGTTTCTTTCAGGAGATACCAAACCAGCAAAGAGGTCACCACAGTCATGTAGCCCCATACTAAAAAAGGAGTTCCAGCGTTTTTCACCATCTTGAACTTTGTATTCTGTATCATTTGAGTGATGAGTTCTAAACTCTCCTGCTCATTCAATTTCTTATTGTCCATATTCAATACAAATTATTTTAATCATATACATTCCGGATTCTTTCTCTTCTGTCTGCTACCTACCAAAGCACAAAGATTCCCTTTCTTTAATATATCACTTTTCCCAATCATATACATTTAATATCAAATAGAGCATTAAAGCCCAATTTCCCGCAAGCATATATATCACCCAAGCTCCCATTTTTTCATTCTGTTAATAGATAAAATAAAGAAAATAACAACAATAATAAGACAACGCCCAACACAAGAAACAACCTTTTCGTTACGGGATATTGTTTAGTCATCAATTTTTTCTTTAATAAGCACGCTTCACCCAAAGCCAGTACGGCTAACCAGGCATAACCATAAAATGTAGTAATGTGCCATACGTCCTTCGACTTCATATATACTGCAAAAAACAGATAGTCGGAAAGCAAAGATATTCCTACCGCAATCAAGGCTAACAGAAGAGCTTTCTTCATCAGATTCCTTACTCCACTTTCGCAAGCCAGACAAACATATATGCCTACTCCCCAAAAGACGGGATTTACAGTTAACATCAAAATGATACCCAATTGCGTGCTATGACTCCAAGGTACCCATAACACCACATTAGAAAGCCAATACAGGCAAAATACCATTAGTGAGGTAACTGCCAGCCAAAGTTGATTCTTCTTGCGATTTTGCATCATTCGGGTAATAGCCTCTATATTACCCTCTTCAAATATATCAGCTTTTTCTGCTGTTAATGATCCGGTACTCATCATTTATTATCCTTTCTTGCACAATAATTCAGAATATGCCCGGGAATAATCAATGCAAAAACAATCACCAATACAAATTCTAACAATGACAAATAGGAAGAAGTCTTATCCAGAATGCTGAATAACATATTCAGTCCCAATGCAATCCCAAAAGCAGGGAAGCCGGAAAAGAGTGTATAGCGAATTATGCTCCCGGTTATAATGCTACTTAGAGAAATAAGGATTGCGCATATCGGCAGAATTATCTCATAATGATTGGTAAACGTTGCTCCAAGTACAATCGCAATACAAAGCAGCCCCATGATTTGCCACATTTCATTCAGTACCTTATCGCCATACGACTTTGCGAGCTTACGTTGCTTACGTACCAGTATGAAGCTAAAGAGATAACCTAAAACCGGAACTCCCCAAAAGCCCCACATCCAAACAGGATTTCGCGTCCAATAGATTCCTGCAAAAACTACCAACGTAACTATTGCAGAAACATATCCCCATAACAAAAACATATTTCCACTACCCGTATCTAAATTACGTCGGGTATTCTGTATCATTTGAGTGATAAGTTTCAAACTCTCTTGCTCGTTCAATTCTTTGTCTTCCATAATAATGTCTTTCTCTTCCATAAAATTATTTTTTAGCTTTATTCCGCAGATCGGCCAACTCGACATCAATTGTTTTTGCTTCAACTGTCATGTCTAAATCCACAATCGCACAATTCTCTGTCGGTACACCGTCTACTCTGTCCAATTGATAATTACCGTTTTCATCGTGGTATACATACAATTTGCATTTTCCTTCAGGTACTTCTTTCAATACAAGTGTTGCTGTATCACCCGTAGCATCCACCATTGCATATTGCCCCTTATTGGCAGCAATCATCACCTTTCCTTTTGCAGAACGAATGTTCTTCACTTTCACTGTCAAGTCGCTCTGTGCTGATACCGAGACAGCACATACGCATGCAACAAATAATGCAACCCATTTAAAACCAATTGTTTTCATAACTGTACATCAATTAAAATTCTACAATAATCATACATTTCGGGTTCGAACTCCGATGCAAATATAAGTAGTTTATTTTATAAACCAAATTATTTAATAAATTAATTTATAAACAACAGAAAGAAAGTTTTCAGAGATGCGCAAATACTTTGGAATTAATTTATAGGAGAGAAAAAAGAATCAAATAATCAACAGTACTATCTCCATTCTCCTCCTTCCGGAAGGCGGAGTACCCTGAAAGGGGGAGGTGGTAGGAAACAACCGAGTATCTGATTATTAATAGGAATAAGGGACTTTTTTCTCACCTACCACCCCGCCCTCTGGGCACCCCTTCTCCAACTGGAGGAGGGGAATGGTGATAGTCCGCGTATCGGTTCTCCTGACTTTGATTAAAATTCGCTCCAAAAAGATTTAATTCCGCAACTATAACCAACTAATCCCGACCTTGCAAGAAACTAATCCCGGCACTGCGATAAACTAATATTTTCCTTGCATATTATTATTCATACAACAGATATAAAAGTTTCCTACAATAGTTATATTTCTTTCTTACAACAATTATTGTAAGAAACTATAATAATTATTGTATGAATAATAATATGCAAGGAAAATATTAGTTTATCGCAGTGCCGGGATTAGTTTCTTGCAAGACAGAGATTAGTTTTTAGGCACCGCCCGACAAGCCCTTTTCAGTCCGCATAAGTACCGTTTTCATGTTATTTCGACACACAGGCAACATTTTTCCCTGAAAAGTTTTTGTAATCTCCAAGTTAATTGTATTTTTGTGTACAATTTTGGTATAGTAATGACTGACGAAGAAAAGAAGCGATTAAGTACCTTTGAAGCGAGACTGCGTCATTTAGTCTTTTTACATGACGAATTGAGGCGCGAAAATGCTGAACTAAAGCAACTTCTAAAAAACAAACAAGAAGAATGCGAACAGGTACATGCTGAATATGAAGCTTTGGAAGATGACTATACGAACCTAAAAACAGCAATGACAATCAGCCTTAACGGCAGCGACGTAAAAGAGACGAAACTGCGATTGTCCAAATTAGTGCGTGAAGTCGATAAATGCATCGCTTTGTTGAACGAATAACGAGATGTATGAACGATAAGATAAAGATAAACCTACAGATGGCTGGCACCACCTATCCCCTCACCATACCGCGTGAAGAGGAAGAAATGGTAAGAGAAGCCGCCAAACAGGTGGATATACGGCTCAATGCGTATCGAGAACATTACCAGAATGTGACTCCTGAGAAGATTATAGCCATGGTGGCCTATCAATTTGCCTTGGAGAACCTGAAAATGAAAAACCGAAACGACACCCGCCCGTATGCCGACAAGATAGAAGAACTGACCGAGGTGTTGGAAACATACTTTAAAGGACTGTAAACGTCCGGAAGACTTTTCAATAGCACCAGAGCCAGCAAAAGATAAAAAAAACCGCGCACTGTGTAAAAGTGACCTTCAGAGAACGGAGGCGACTTTTCTGCAGTGCGTTTTTATTTATATATACTTAAAACAAATTGAAATGACAGTAACAATACTAGTATCCATTGCCTGTTTCATTATCGGTGGATTTCTGTCGTACATGTTCTTCAAGCACGGCTTGAGGTCCAAATATGACAACATCCTGAAAGAAGCCGAGACTGAAGCGGAAGTGATTAAGAAGAATAAGCTGCTCGAAGTGAAGGAGAAGTTCCTGAACAAAAAAGCAGACTTGGAGAAAGAAGTAGCGATCCGCAACCAGAAAATTCAGCAAGCGGAGAACAAGTTGAAACAACGTGAGTTGGTGCTGAACCAACGCCAGGAAGAGATACAGCGTAAGAAGTCGGAAGCTGAAGCGGTGAAAGAAAACCTGGAAGCCCAGTTGGTTATTATCGACAAGAAGAAAGACGAACTGGATAAACTGCAACAGCAAGAAATCGAAAAACTGGAAACCATTTCCGGACTCTCGGCCGAAGAAGCTAAAGAACGCATGATCGAATCTTTGAAAGAAGAGGCCAAGACGCAGGCACAGTCCTTCATCAACGACATCATGGACGATGCCAAGCTGACTGCCAGCAAAGAAGCAAAACGTATCGTAATACAATCCATACAGCGTGTAGCTACGGAAACTGCCATTGAAAACTCAGTGACCGTATTCCACATTGAATCAGACGAAATCAAAGGACGCATTATCGGTCGCGAAGGCCGCAATATCCGTGCACTTGAAGCCGCAACAGGTGTGGAAATTGTAGTAGATGATACGCCGGAAGCTATCGTATTATCGGCTTTCGACCCTGTACGTCGTGAAATTGCCCGCCTGGCACTGCATCAGTTGGTGACTGACGGACGTATCCACCCGGCACGTATCGAAGAAGTTGTATCTAAGGTACGCAAGCAAGTGGAAGAAGAAATCATCGAAACCGGTAAACGTACTACGATTGACCTCGGTATCCATGGTTTGCATCCTGAACTGATCCGTATTATCGGTAAGATGAAATATCGTTCTTCTTATGGTCAAAACCTGTTGCAGCATGCCCGCGAAACAGCCAACCTCTGCGCTGTGATGGCATCGGAACTGGGTCTGAACCCCAAGAAAGCAAAACGTGCCGGATTGCTGCATGATATCGGTAAAGTGCCCGATGAAGAACCGGAATTGCCGCATGCACTCTATGGTATGAAGCTGGCTGAGAAATTCAAGGAAAAACCGGATATCTGCAACGCTATCGGTGCCCACCACGATGAAGTGGAGATGACGAGCCTTCTGGCACCCATCGTACAGGTATGTGATGCTATCTCAGGTGCCCGTCCGGGAGCACGCCGCGAAATTGTTGAGGCTTACATCAAGCGACTGAACGATCTGGAACAGTTGGCAATGGCCTATCCGGGTGTGACGAAGACGTATGCTATCCAGGCAGGTCGTGAGTTGCGCGTAATCGTTGGTGCCGATAAGATTGACGACAAGCAGACTGAAAACCTTTCCGGTGAAATCGCGAAGAAGATACAGGATGAGATGACGTATCCGGGACAAGTGAAGATCACGGTAATCCGTGAGACACGCGCAGTAAGTTATGCGAAATAAATTGTAAAGATTGAAATTAGTGATAAAGAGGTGGGGAAACAAAAAATCCCTGCCTCTTTTTGTTTTCTTTGTTATTCACGAAACTGTTTCTTATTTTTGCATCCACAAACCAAGTAATCCTGATTGTCAATTATGGAGCCATATCAATTTGAAGTTTGTGCCAACTCCGTAGAGAGTTGCCTTGCCGCACAGGCAGGGGGAGCAAACCGGGTGGAGCTATGTGCCGGAATACCGGAAGGGGGTACTACCCCATCCTACGGAGATATCGTCATTGCCCGGGAAGCCTTAACAAAGACTCTTTTGCACGTCATCATCCGTCCCCGTGGCGGAGATTTTCTGTACTCCCCCATTGAGCAACGCATTATGCTGAAGGATATCGACAACGCCCGTCGATTGGGAGCAGACGGAGTTGTATTCGGTTGTCTTACCGCTAAAGGAGATGTAGACCTGTCCTTAATGAGGCAGCTGATCGAAGTATCACAAGGCATGTCCATAACGTTCCATCGCGCTTTCGACGTATGCCGCAATCCGCAGGAAGCGCTGGAGCAAATCATAGAGTTAGGTTGTAACCGTATTCTTACTTCCGGTGCACAGGCCACGGCCGAACAGGGTATCCCTTTATTAAAGAAATTGCAGCAGCAGGCAGACGGGCGTATTATCCTACTGGCAGGTTGCGGAATAAATGAAAATAATATCGCTCACATCGCCATGGAAACCGGTATCCGGGAGTTCCACTTCTCAGCAAGAGAGACCATCGAAAGCAAAATGCTGCATAGGAACGGAACTGTTTCGATGGGGGGTACTGTGAACATAGAAGAATATCAACGCCCTATCACTACTGTAGAACGTGTAAAAAAGACAATCAAGACGTTGACCGATCCTATTAAGAATTAATTTAAAACAGTCAATATGAAGGCATTAAGTGTAATCACTTTATTTACTCTCCTCAGCATTTCATGTGTGCATGAAGCTAAAAACCAAAGTTCCCTAAACTCTACTTCCGACACCATTGCGCCTGCTTTCCTGAAACAGGAAGAAGCCGCACTCCTACTTCAGAAAGAAGATGAGCATATCCGCAGATGGAGCTCATTTGACTTGGCTTCACACACTGTTGGCATCGAAGGCGGAAAACAGGGATATTTGGAGTTTGCCGGCGCACAGACCCGTAATTGGAATGACGAGGAAACGGCTTTGCTTCGGAAATCGTCTCAATCCATCAATCAGATTATCTGTGAAAAAAGCCTGAGACTCCCTTTCCCTGAAGAAGTCAGATTAATAAAGTCAACGATAAAAGAAGAAGGTGGCGCGGGAGGATACACCCGAGATACTTACATCGTACTTATTGACAGGTTGCTCGAACATCCCGAATATGCAATCAAATTGCTGGCACATGAAGCATTTCACGTCCTTACCCGGAACAATCCGGATTTCCGCAAGAAAATGTACAGCATCATCGGTTTTAATATTCTTCCGAAGGAAATAGAATTTCCCGAAGAGTTAAAAGAACGGTTTATCTCCAATCCGGATGTTATCCGCCACGACAGCTATGCTACTTTTACCATCAACGGTGAAAAGAAAGATTGCTGCATGGTTATTTATTCAACCAGGCCTTATGAGGGAGGTAGCTTCTTCCAATACCTCAACATTGGCCTCGTTCCCATCGACAAGAATACCTGCAAAGCGATTGAGAAAGAAGGTAAGACAGTGGTTTACTCTATTAACGAAGCCTCTGATTTTTATGACAGAATGGGACGTAATACTCAGTACATCATTGACCCGGAAGAAGTGTTAGCCGATAACTTCAGTTTATTGCTGACAGGAATGACAGAGGGGTTACCCTCACCGGAAGTGATACAAAAAATGGAAGAGGCTTGCAAATAAGCCTCTCCCACTCTATTGTTGCTTTTCTTATAGTCCTTTCACCGTTTTCATTAACTGCTCACCCAAGCCGATGGTATAACCCTGTGAAACAAATACCACGCGATTGAAGGTATCGGCAATGATAAATATGGGCAATGTATCTTTACGTTTCAGCTTCATATTCTTCACAATCTGCTGAGCTATGTCTTCTGTGTCGATTCCATAAATCACAGTATTGGGTAAACCGGAGAAGTCAGCAGCACGATATTTGCCGGCCTGTTCCTGATTCGGGAAGAGTAATACAAGCTTTCTACCCCATTTCTCCAGGTCGGTTTTCAAAGCAGAGATATCCCGTAAGGCATGGTTTGTAGGCTCCTGGTTCACCCCAAGAATACCGACAACGAAGTATCCACGGCCACAGGCTTGAAGCAGACTTTGCTTGTCGCCTTCCAATGTTGTGAACAAGCTCTCCGAATTGAAGTTTCCGATAACCTGTACTTCATCTTTATTTTCACGCATCACCAGTTTCGTTTCTGTACGTCCACCTGCTTTCACATTCAATGATGTCATTTGCGCCAATACACCACCACTTGCCAGGCGGGTACCGGTTACCAGAATATAATCTCCGGCATCCAGAGACGTTCCCTCCTTCAGCAAACTGCTCCATGTAACGCCGCCACCCATGTCTGTGTCACCCTCATCATAAGACAACAACTGTAAATTACCTTGCGGAGTTACTTTGGAAATAGTGAAATGAGAATAATATTTCGGATTATCCAATGACTGAATCGGTGTATATTTAGCTGCAAGCCTGCCCCTCTGCGCAGGTGCCTGTCCGGCTACTTCGAAGTTCACATCTATGGCTCCGTCGTCAGTTATCAGCTGTACTTTACCCGTCACCTCATCAATGCGTGCGGGAACTCCCATGCTGCGCGCCATGGACACGAAGAAGATATCACGACTGTGGGCATCGGCCAAACGTGCTTTCCACACACCTTCGGGAGATACAGGAGGTGCCCCCAGATTACATTCCTTGTTCACCTGGATGTTCTTTGCCACCCATGCAACCATCTTCATAGGCTCTGCCACATAAGCCTCAACATCTTCTTTCGAGATCACCTTGCCAAAGAAAGTCTTATACGGAGTCAACATTTCATTGCTTACGCGCGGGTTGCGCACATATTTACGGAAATATCCGGCATTCGTCGTACGCACACGAGACTGCATGTGATCTATCAACACATCCAGACGAACATCACGAAGGTCTTTTGCCGAAATCTGCTGCAAAAGGTCTATCCCTCCTTTCCTGGAGTTATCAGAACGCAGACGAGTCATGAACTCACGAATCACTCTGTAATTTCCACGGGCTGCAATCAGAATTTTGGCTACTGCATCCCGATCTAACTTATAATCTCTCGCAAAATTGCGTGCTGCCTCTTCCGAGATGAACTTACCCACATAAGCATTACGAATAGAGTCTTCTATTGCCAGTCTGCGGTCATTTTCCGCCCGCTGTTCCGGCGTCACGTCGGGTAAGTTGGCACTTTCTGCGGGAGGCACGATATCAATATCTACCGTGAAACTGTCACCCGCTTCCTTATCAAGGGTTACGGTCAGCTCCGCTTGCTTGCCAAAGGAAAGTTTAGAGAAACCGAAACGGCCATCTTTGGAGGCCCAGACAAGCATATCCCCTTTTCCGGCAGTCAGTCCGCACACACCACCATCGTCGGTATGTTTCGTTGCTACGGTATAGAATTCCGCATAATTGTAGAGTTTGAACTCCACGCAGGCGTCAGGAACCGGATTTCCCGCTTCATCTTTCACCATAACCTTGGCTTGCGCTGTAGGCGCATAATTATCAATCACATTGATTTCCGTATACGTGGGGTTAACGGACATTACTTCTTCTTTTCCTTCATAACGTCCGAAAACCTTTGTATGCATCAACATTCCGCGACTGGCAGGGGCATTGAACCAACCAAGATCCAGTACCGGTTCCGGTTCGCAGGCACCCAAGAAATGCCATTTACCATCTGCCCAGGCTTCCACCCATGCATGGTTATCGTCCGTATGTGCCCATCGTGGTGTATAAACCTGCCGTGCCGGAATACCTACCGAGCGAAGTGCCGCCACCAGCAAGGTAGATTCTTCGCCACAACGCCCGTAAGCAGTACTCACTGTTGCCAGTGGTGAACTGGTACGGGCATCGGAAGGCATATAGACGGCTTTCTCATGGCACCAATGGTTCACTTCCAGGATGGCATCGTACAAAGAAAGGGACTTCACACGGTCTTTCAACTCCTTATAGAACACTACCCGCACACTATCCAGTTGTTCGTTGTTCACCCGCACCGGAAGTACAAAATGGCGGAACAAATCTTCGGGAATGGTCTTTCCCCAAGGCATTTCCTCTGCGGCACGCTGGGATGCGCGGATATTCATTAAGTGAAATTCACCGGGATAATCAGTAATATCCGCCAGTGGCATATAGGCATAAAGGAATTCCAAGGCTTCCTGCTCATAAGTGCTCAGCGAAGCATCATCCAGTATCGTAAATAGTTCTCCCTGCGGCATCAGAGCCTTCTTTTGCTGAAAGTCCTGCTCCACGCGCGAACGATACGAGGCATCGGTCATGAAATGGGATTCTCCACAGGCAGCAAGCAGACAAAGTAGCCAGCATATTCCGAAAAGTTGTGTAGCTCGTCTCATAATACTTATATTAATTAAGGTGTGAGCTACAAAGTTAAAGAATTATCTGAAGTTTATTTCAGATGTACCACTAAAGTTGTATCCTCAGAGAAGGTAAAACTGCATTTTTCGTAAGAAGGGGGGCCCATAACGCCTTCGGCATCATTGCTGAAACCAAACTTCTCCACAGGAACGCCGAAAGCAGCGGTATCCAATTTACCATTTCCATTCTCATCCTGATACATGGAGAAGGCATAAGTTCCTGCCGGAAGTCCTTTACAGGGGATAGACACAACTTTATCCTTCACCTCTACTGCAAAACCGGCAAGCGGCTTCTTCATGAATGTCTCCTGAGAGTTGTAGATGGCAACATAGAGTTTACCAGCCACATTTTCAATACCACGTACTTCCAGAGTAAGATTTTGTGCAGACAGATTTTGAGTTGCAAAAGTCAAAACACATACGAAACTAATAATCATTGCTTTCATTTGAATTGTTTTTAAAGAGTTTATAAATAGATACGCGGACGACACGGATTAGGCGGACGAACACGGACCTTTTTTTAATTAAATTAGAAATTAGAAACATCATAAGCCGCCTTCTTCCCAAGTGTGATAAACACCCCGATATAGAAGAAATGATCGTTTGAAGCCAGAATAGCTTTATTATTCACCCGCCCAAACTCATTTTTCCGACAAAGGATATTGGTAGCAGAGGCATGGATAATCACCTTCTTACTGGGCAGGAATGTCAGTCCGAGATCAAGACTGTTATAAGGCTTCACATGATCATTCATCAAGCCCGGTAAATCCGGATTATGATAGGGACGCCCACTGCTGAAACGGTTCGTCAGACCGACTATCGTGCCGATTCGCGGAATGGAATACTTCAGCACTACGGATGCATTGTGCCGAGTGGCATATTGCGGAGTAGTCAGTTCCGTATATTCCTGAAACTTCCGTTTAGCAATATTATACGTATAGGAAAGCTGGTATTCCAGATTCTTCAACAGAACACGGTCATTAAAGAATAAGTCGAAACCTTTACTGTAACCATGACCACCGGAAGTCAGCATTTCCGCTGCATCTATCGTTCCCTTTTCCACCAATGCCAGACGGTCATATTTCTTATAATAAAGTTCAGCTTTGTAGAAACGCCCATCACCCTCATACTGTGCACCCACATTATACTGAATGCATGATTCCGATTTCAACTTGTTTTCCTGAGCCAGCAATCTGCTAACCGGCAACTGTGTATATCGTCCCGCCGTAGCAGAGAGCACTACATTTCCCAAATAGTAATTAACAGCCAGACGGGGTGAGAAATTCACTTTCTCATTTAATGAAGTATATTCTGTGCGGACAGAAAGTTCCGCCTTTAGTTGCTCCACCGGATAGTAAGTTGCCGAAAGAAAGCCTGCACTGATCGTCGGATTGATTTCATGATGGCTATCTATTCCCTCCGCCTCTTTCATCTGATATTGATAACGATTCTCATACCGGCGGATAAAACTCTCCACTCCCATATCCAGACGAAAAGCCGGAGAAATACGCTTGAACACTTTTGCCTTTGCATGAAGTTCCTGTTGTTGTTCCATCCAATGATCTGCCGAAAGTGATACATTACCTATCTTCTGTTCAAAGAAAGAGAATGCTGCACCTGCAAACCAGTTCCATCCACCGGAAGTACGCTTACGGAAAGTTGTATTAAGATAGAAATTATTCTCATTCAGATCGAACAGTCTACGTTCAGCGCCTTCATAATTGGAAAAGTCAGTATGATCATAGCCGCCATAAATCTTGAAAAGTGTAGCATCATCGGGATGATAGCGGAATTGTGCCGATCCGGTCATCATCCGGTAGGGATCTTCAAAATCCGTACGTCCTGAATAGATATGATCATAGACACATAAGTCCTGATAATCCAGGTTCACCGAAAGTGAACCTTTATCGAAAGCCCGTGTACCTCCTCCACCGAAGCCTACCGTAGAGGCATTGATGCCTAACTTATTGATAGGGCTCTTATCCTTTGTCTCCAATGGTAACACAGCCGAGAGTGCATCCCCGTATTCCAACGGAGCCCCGCCCGATTCCAGATTGACACCACTGAACATAAAAGTGGAATAACGCCCGCGCGCCGGTGAGTTTATACCTGTAGCCGTATAAGGATTCAAGACGTGCATTCCGTCAATGTATGTCTGTGTTTCATCACTACTTCCGCCGCGCACCAGCAGCCGGCCACTTTCTCCTTGTACCTGCGTGCCCGGCAGTGTCTGCAATGCCTGATACAAATCACCGTTTGCACCTCCCACGGTCACCAATTCCACCGGACTCATATCACTCCAACGACTGTTGGCAACAGGCGTTCTTTTACCTTTCACTACCACTTCCTTCAAATCTACACTATCATTGTATAGTTGCAAGAAAACGGTATCCGTCACAGCTGTCTGCGCCTCCAAGTGCTGCACCATCAGCAATACACTTACACTAAAAAGTAGAATCAATCTTTTCATTTTATCTATGTTCTTTACGATTTCCGTCAGCAAACATAGACTAAGAATTTCAGGCAAAAAAATATCCGGGACAGACTACCCGGATATGTGACAAACAGCATTCCTCCTGTGACGAATGGCTGTATTTTTCTTTATTCTGTGACGAATGACTACCCTTCCGTATCCCCTTCTATCAGCGTTTTTATCTCTTTTGCATAGCCTCTGGAAACCGGAACTTCTTCCGTACATCCTTCCAGTCTCAAACGGTATCCTTGTGAGTTTCCATCTACTTTTACCACAGTGTGTATGTTCACCAGAAAGGCCCGGTGACAACGGACAATAAACGGACAGGCGGCAACTGCTTCTTCCGCCTGCTTCATAGTAGCCCGCACCAGCTTTTGCTGCATCTTATCCGCACTACTGTAAGCTACTCTTATATAATTCCCTTCTGCTTCTACATAAAATAAGGTATGGGCATCCACTTCCAGCATTTCTTTCGTTCCGCCGGAGAAAACCAACTGCATAGGAGTTTCTTCTTCTTCTTCTTCTTCTTCTTCTTCTTCTTCTTCTGCTGCTGCTGCTACTTCTTCTACTGCCCTACCTTCTCCTATCTGTTCCTCATTCCTTGTCCGAATCTTCTCCTTCTGGGTATTCTCTCTTTTCGCAAGAGCGTAGTTAATCTCCGTTGCCTCCTTCAGATTACGTACCAGCTGCAAATTACGATTCCACATCAAAAAGAAGACAATAGGGAAAGGAGCAAGAACCGCCACCCAAGCCAAACTTATCAGAAATCCTTTCCAGCTCAGTATGAATGAGCCAAATACCCAAGCCGTATAGAAACAGTTACCTATCGCAATCAGCAAACAAGCTCCCAAGGTCCCTAACAATTCGCGGCCTAATGTCCAGTTCTTCTCACTATGATAACGGGGAAACAAAGCTGGAAACAAATACGTGGAGATACTCAGTGCCAATGAAGAAACCACTCCATACCCTAACACTACCCAGAATTTATAGCCTCCCATCATAGAAATGCCAAAAGGCTGCAACACAAAAAGGATCAGAAACACTATAAGTGAAGGTATTATCACGCTTTTCCATCTCTTCACCAATGATGGATAAGGGCTTCGTAAAAGTGTCAACAGTTTATTTATCATTATGACTTCCTGTTTGTAAGGGTTGATTATGTACAAGATGCTGCAAAGGTATACAAATTATTAATAGATCGTACAAAGATCATTTATTCCATTTTTAGTCATACTTTTGTAATATGCACATAGCAAAACTAGGAATTTCTAAAGAAAAGCGAATAAAAAGCGCATTATTTTATGTTTTAAAACATATTTCTCGTGAACAATTCGTATCTTTGCAGCGTTAATAAGAGAAAAGAAAAAGATGTAAAACCCGCTTTCCGAAATGCGGAAAGCACAAAAAGATGACAATTATGAAAAAGAATGCAAATGAAATTTTTATGTTACAGTACCGTATTAAACGCTATCAAGCAATGGGAAACGGAACTATGTGCCAGGCTTTGAATGGCAAACTTCAAAAACTGCTCGCAAAGCAGGCTACCATGTAAATAACACCTTTAAATAAAATGAATGAGGGCGGAAAACCGAAAGGTTTTTCGCCCTTTTCTTTTATCAGTCGCTTACAATGTCTTTTCCAAAAGGCGTCAAAGCCAATCCTGCCAGTTTGAAATGCTGTAGTCCGAAGGGGATACCAATAATGGTGATGCACAGCACCACACCGAATGCCAGATGAGAAAGGCAAATCCAGATACCGCCCAGAAGTATCCACAACACGTTCATCAGTATATACAGACAACCACCCGAACGTTCACCGCTCCGCACCGTTTTGCCAAAAGGCCATAATGCAAGTGAAGCCATTTTCAGAGTTTGCATACCGAACGGAATACCGATAATGGTAATCATCATCAATAAACTGGCAACAAGATATTCTATAGCGGTAAAAATACCTCCGAACACCAGCCATAATAAATTCATAAAACATCCCATAATTTTGCGTTTCTTGTATTCTAATACGCAAATATAGTTTTTTTATTTAATAACAAACTTATACTTACCTGTTAATCGCGCATCTTTATCTTTCAAGGCAATACGGTAAATCTCCGTTCCCCAAACATTAGAAAGACGTGTATCAGGCAAATTGATCGTTTCAACGGTTGCTATGAATTCACCGGGATATTCCAAAGTTACTTTCTGTCCCTGTACGTCTATCGTCACCTTTCCGGGCACGGAAATATCCACCTTTCCCCAAGTAAGGAAGTTCACCTGATTAGGTTCTTTCGCTGATTTTAAGGAGAAGTTATCGGTAATTGTCAGTTGCTTATCACCTAATGAATAGGAACGTGTCCAGCTATTTACCTCGGCTTCCTCCGGATAAGCAGTCGCAATGTTCGCTGAGAAGAAACGTTTTTTCGGTTGGCAGACAACATCCGTAGCCTTATAATTCTGTCCGAAACTCTGGGGTACTCCGTTTATCATCGGCAGGTTATGGTAATTACTTTGCATGGTCCAGATGGTATAACGTTCGTTACTGAATGTCTGACGTGTATAAGTTCCTACCCCCGCATCAATCAGCACAGGTATCGTATTGACATACAATGAAAATGTGCCTACATCATTATGATTATGACTTTCATTATTGAATCCGCCTTTCGTAGCCAGGAACCAGCCGGACTTATTGGTCAGATAGCAGAATTCCGTTTCAGGATACCAGGTACAAGCAGGTATGGTATGGGCAGCAGTCGTCTTTTCCAGTTCTCCATTCCATAATATGGACTGCAAGGAGCGGAAAGTGTCATTACCCAAAGGCACAGAAGGACGCTTACCATCCAACAGATAGGCAGCAAACTGCATCATTTCCTCACTGCCGACCGCACGGCCATAACGGTAAATCAACTGTGCATCGCCTCCACCCTTGGCAGAAGCATCCGCAAAGTTCACTACCCAACCGTTTCCTACATACGTACGACTGATATATTCTCCCATCCGGCGAATCATTGGTTCATTGAAAAGAGATACTTTTCCGGCTGTTCCATCCGAAAGTATCTGAAGATAGTCATACATTTTCCCGGCTGCATGTCCCCAATAAGACGGTCCTTCTTCACAAGCACCGTCAGCCTTTACAAAATTGATGAACTTGTCTACCGACTGCATGCTGCGCCAAACAGCCTTTGCCAGGCGGTCACGGTCATTCTCTAATAAAAGATAGCATTGCAATACATTGGAGTTACACCAAGGATTCCAGTTATTGATAATCATTCCCGGTTTCCATTGGAAAGCCATCCACCATTCCCGGTCATTGTTCATATAAGGATCGAGAATACGTTCCTGCAAAGTATGACGCAAGCGCTGAGAGATTACAGGATCTATTTTATCGAAAGAATCATGGAAGAAGTAATATACCCACGATAGCATGGAACCGAAATTTCCCGAACCCAGATCAATCACCTGTTCGCGATAATCAGGCAAAGAGCGTTTGGTGCTCTGGCGTACCAGATGGGCAGAAAGTACCCAGGAAGTCATCTCGCAACTATAAAATGCTCCATTTATCAGTTGGTCGATAAACCGTCCTTTTCCTTCGGCAAGTTCGGCAAGCATCAAAACATTGATTGCTTTCCGGTTGGCCTCATAAGGGTTCTGCATGATATTGCGTTCGCCACTGCGTTCATATTCCAGATAGTCGGTGGCGCGGATTACTTTCCATTCGTAATTCAACTGTTTTTCACCGGCGCGGATAAGCGTTTCTTTATCAGCACCCAGCAAAGCATCCCAACCGGCACGGTCGGTATAAGCAGGATAAGGTACCCATTTCTGATTCATCACCAATACCTCTTTCAGTTGTTCTTCACTACCGGCAGCTTTTTGCAAAAGATTCCGTTCAGTATATGCATGTGCAGAGACACCTGCTACAACAAGCAGACAGAAAGAAAGGAAAATACGGAAAAGCGTGTTCTTCTTCATGATATTTAAAAGTTAGATTATCTGTTATATGATGAGGCAAAAGTACACAAGTTCCGCCAGAACAGTGTACCTGATTATCCGTAGTTGGGTACAAAATCATCCATTTGTATATCGGTTTAATAAATCAAGTTCATTTCCAATCACTAAACTCAAAACTCAACTGTTCCCAAACGCCCTTCTCCTCTGTCTCCTCCCGCGGATTAGAAACAGAGAGGCCTATCAGCCGGATAGGATGGTGTTCATAATCCACTTCTTTCAGTAATTGTTTCGCCAAGGGAAGAATCACATCAAGAGTAATTAATTCTTTGGATTGCGTAATACTACGGGTTATCTGGTTGAAATCATGAAATTTGATTTTCAGCGTCAGTGTGTTTCCTCTAAAATCTTTATGTTCCAGACGCCCAACCAGTTCCACCGCAGTATGATATAACTCGATGATAACCGATGAACGTTGCGAGATATCTTTCTCCAATGTATGTTCACAGCCGATAGATTTACGAATACGCACAGACTCCACAGAACGAAGGTCGATTCCCCTTGCACAGTCATAATACAACGAACCGACTTTCCCGAACTCACGCAGCAACGTGGTTTGCGAACAAGCACGCAACTGTTCTCCATTGTGAATTCCCAATGAATGCATCTTCTTTGCTGTCACCGGGCCTACGCCCCAGAAACTCTCGATGGGAAGACGGGCTATAAAATCCAGCGCCTGGTCAGGGTGAATGGTACACAGTCCATCCGGCTTGCGATAGTCCGAAGCAATCTTTGCCAGGAACTTATTATAAGATATACCGGCGGATGCTACAAGATTAAGTTCTCTCTGTATCTTCTGTTTGATTTCCTTGGCAATGTCCACAGCCAATGGAATGCCGGATTTATTCTCTGTCACATCCAGGAAAGCCTCATCCAACGAAAGCGGCTCAATGATATCCGTATATTCATGAAAAATTTCATGTATCTGGCGGGAAACATCCTTATACACCTCCATCCGTCCGGGCACAAAGATAAGTTGCGGACAAAGCCGCTTTGCTTTCGTGGATGGCATAGCCGAACGAACTCCAAAGCGACGCGCCTCATAACTGGCAGCTGCCACTACACCACGTTCTTCGGCATAACCCACTGCAATAGGTTTTCCGCGCAACTCTGGATTATCACGCTGTTCTACAGATGCGTAAAACGCATCCATATCTATATGTATGATTTTTCGTTCAGTGCCTTCGCAACACATCATGCATAATCACCTTTCCATTTTACGATTCATTTCCTCACATAGTGTGGCATCTCTCCGGGTATCTCCATGGAAATCTCTACCAGGCCTCCCACCACACCATCCTGTTTCCATGCCGTCTGATAAATCATTTTCCTGACTCCGTTCTTCTCAATGGTATAAGCATTGACACCTCCCGTTTCAAGCAGTTCGCGTATCTTGTCCTGCGATTGCGGGTTATGACAATCAAATAGATTCTTGCCTATCAGATTGCCATGTTTGGTAAACGTGCAGCATGCTTTCTCATTCATATAAAGGATGACTCCTTCTGTGTCACATACGGTTACGGCACAGTTCATTTCATTAGCCCATTCGTACATAGTTTTTGTTATAAAGTTACGGTTCATACCTTTTACTTTTATGCCCCCAAAGATAATGTTTTTCCCAATGACACTCTTATTGCCTATCAACAAAATCTTTGAAAGACTGAAATCACTCGATTCTCTGATATTATACTGAACTTTACAGATATGCTCTTAATTAATATCAGTTCCAATAAATAAGTTAACGACTATTTTCTCTTACTCACAGGCAATATTTAATATAAATCTCTAAATTTGCAGTACTTTCTTAACCCACATACATATTATGAAATACCTATTCAGCCTCTTGCTGCTCTGCCAGATTATTGGACTGTCCGCCAAAGAACGTGTGGATTCTATACTCTCTGTCCTTGATAGCGAGATAGAACACCGTGAAATCTACTACCAACAGAAAGAAAAGAAGTTAGAAGACATAAAACAGCAATTCCGATACGTCAAGAACCAGCAGGAAAAGTATAATCTCTGCAACCGTCTGTTCAATGAATACATCACTTATCAATACGATTCAGCTTACTCTTATGCCATACAAACGGAAGAAATATCACGCCAGTTAGTAGATAAGAACCTGTCGGCTGAGGCGGATTGTAACTTACTTTATTGCTATCTTTCCACCGGACTATTCAAAGAAGCATACGACATGATGAAATCCATCCATGTGGGAGATGTTACGGATTCTATCAAGTCCGATTACTATCAACTATGCATGAGATTATACTCCGACATGAGTAGTTACAATGAAGGAACGCCTTTCAATGCGGACTATAACCAGAAGATAACACTCTATTGTGATTCCGCCCTGCTCTATACTCCCGAGAATTCCTTCTATCACCAGAAGATAGAGGCTTTCAAATTCAGTGTGGGCGACAATGAGAAGAAAATACAGATGTACAAGCAAATGCTAAATGATTACGACGTTTGTCCACATGAAAAAGCAATCATCTACTCCATGCTGGGACGTATGTACATAGGGATGGGAGATTTTGAACATGCCATTTACTACATGGCACTATCAGCTATACAGGATATACGGTCGGCTACACGGGAAACGACGGCAAAGAAGGAACTGGCAAGTTATCTGTACGGAAAGGGAGACGTTCTGCGTGCCAGCAAATACATTCAGATTGCACTGGAAGAAACGAACTTCTACAATGCCCGACACCGTAAGATGGAAATAAACACTATACTCCCCATCATTGAAAAGCAGCGCCTGACAATGATAGAAGAGCGGAAAAGGGAAGTGACAATATCATTGGCAGTAATGAGCCTGCTGGTCATCTCACTTTTAGTCACCCTGTCCATCATTTATAAACAAATGAAAAAGCTGAGAACTGCTAAACAATCCATTCAGCAGCAATTCAATGAAATATCAGAAGTGAATGGAAAACTGCAAGAGTCCAACGAGATCAAGGATCAATATATCTTCCAATCTCTTTATGGTAAATCCGATTATCTGGACAAAGTAGAGAATCTGCTGAAAAAACAGGATCGTAAATTGAAAGCACGCCAATTCAATGATCTGCAAATCACGCATAAGGAGTTCGATATAAAGTCTGAACGGGAGAATATGTTCTCATCCTTTGACCAGACCTTCCTGAAGCTCTTCCCGAATTTCCTGACGGAATACAATAAATTCTTCCGCCCGGAAGACCAGGTGATTCTGGATGAGGCAGGCAATCTGCCACCAGAGTTGCGCATCTTTGCCCTGATTCGTTTGGGAGTGACCGAGAACGAGCGGATTGCTAAGTTCCTCAACCTATCTATTAATACTATATATGTATATAAGGCACGAGTAAAAGGAAAAACAATTGTGCCGAAAGAAGAGTTCGAAGAATACATTATGCAAATAAAGAAAGGAATTTAGCCACGCAATATCTCTAAAAAGGCTCTAAAACAGACCTTAATTTTCCGTTGAAAGGAGGAATGCATTGATTTGAATATCAGAGCATTTCTCCTTTTATCATTCTATATCCCGTCTTCATTGCTTTTTTCTCCCGCCTATCCGAAATACATTTGTCCCAAGGAAAAAATTCATTGAACCTATTAACTCATTTAAATCACTGTACCATGAAAAAGAAAACTAAGATTTATCCTTGGAAAATGTACTTTCATGTACTCCTTGGAATGTTCTTCCTGCTCCCTGCATTACTGAATGCCCAAAACACAACCATCAAAGTATCAGGAATAGTGACGGACACCAACAATGAACCTCTGATCGGTGTATCTGTTGCAGAAAAAGGAACCACCAACGGAGCCATAACCGATGTCGACGGTAAATATTCGCTGACCGTCCGCCCCACAAGTACCTTACGCTTCTCCTTCATCAGCTACAAAACGCAGGAAGTAAAAGTAGACGGGCGTAAGACTATCAATATTCGTATGGAAGACGATGTACAAGCTCTGAACGAAGTAGTCGTTATCGGATACGGAACGCTAGATAAGAAAGAACTTACCTCTGCCGTATCACACATCTCCAGCAAGGACTTTCTCCATATCAGCAGTCTGGACCCTTCCATGATGATACAGGGAAAAGTGGCCGGTGTATCCGTAACCAACACAGCTGCCGCCGACCCTAACAACCAGGCAAGTATCCAGATTCGCGGCATTTCCTCACGTGCTGCCGGATTGGGCCCGCTGATCGTAATCGACGGCATTCCCGGCGGCAACCTGACGAATATCAATCCCAACGATATCGCCTCCATGGATATTCTAAAAGACGGTGCAGCCTCCGCCATCTACGGTACACGGGGTAGCAACGGCGTAATCGTCATCACCACCAAGAAGGGATCACGCGACGGTAAATTCCATGCCACCTATAATGGTATGCTGACCGCCAGTATTCCTCTGCATGAACTCGACCAACTGACTGCCGAAGAGTTCCGCGAATACCGTGTTCCCAACAATCCGACCAGTGACCTGGGTGGAGCTACCAACTGGATTGACGAGATTACCCGCACCGGTTTCACCCATCAACACACCGTCACATTGTCCGGCGGTACCAGCCAGAGTAATTACCGTGTCAGTGTGGATTACCGCAATGCGACCGGTATCGATATACGTTCCAGTCGCGAAGAGTATGGTGCACGCGCCTCTATCAACCATACCACTAAAAACGGGCTGTTAGATTTCTCCGTAAATATCGCACCGCGTATCGCTTACCGTGAAAATTCCTCCTGGGATGCCTTCAAGATAGCTATGGACGCCAACCCCACTACCCCACTGTTTGATCCGGAAAACCCGAATCTTTACTCTGACTTCACCGGACAGGAAGCCTTATGGAATCCTGTAGAAGAACTGAAGCTGGAACAAAACGGTGGTGAAACCAAACTATTGGATTGGGATGCCACTGTAAAGCTAAACTTACTTCCTCTACTCGCCAAAGACGGTCATTCCATTCATTCCCTCAGTACGCAACTGACTTTTGCCGACCAGCAATCGGATAATTTCGACTACTGGTTCCGTCCTTCCACAAGCCGCCTGGCAATGAAGAACGACTATAAAGGAGAAGCCAGCCGTACCTATAGCAAATACCGCCAGCATAGCCTTGAATGGTTAGGCAACTACGCTATGGAATTGAAGGGACACCGTGCCCGCGCCATGGTAGGCTACTCGTATCAATACTTCCAGAATTCAGGTCTGAATGCCGCCAATAAAGATTTCTCTTCCGACGGACTTCTGTACAACAACCTCGGTTCCGGTGAATGGGCCAAGGAAGAAGGCCGCAACGAAATGGGTACCAACAAAAGCGACTCCAAACTGATTGCGTTCTTCGGCCGCCTGAGTTATGACTACAAGAACCGCTACCTGATGACCGCTTCTCTGAGATACGAAGGTTCCTCCCGCTTCGGAGATGACAATAAATGGGGTTACTTCCCCGCCGTATCTGCCGGCTGGCGTATCAGTGAAGAGGCTTTCATGAAAGACATCACATGGATTGACGACTTGAAAATACGTGGTGACTACGGTGTAACCGGTAATCAGGATTTCGGTAATTACCTGTCCTTGTCTACTATGAGCAGTTTCGGCAGTTACTACTACAACGGCCAATACTTCACCGTATGGGGTGCAGGCAAGAATCCTAATCCGGGACTGAAGTGGGAAAAAGGTAAAAACTGGAACATCGGCGTGGACTTCAGCATGTTCAAAGGAATATTGAGCGGTTCGGTCAATTACTACAACCGTAAGCAACAAGATTTGCTGGGCGACTACAATGTACCCGTTCCTCCCTACTTGTTCTCTACCACTTTTGTCAATGTAGGTACCATGCGCAACACCGGTATCGAAGTCGACCTGAATATCCAGGCCGTGAAGATGAAAGATTTCACCTATACCGTCAATCTGGTAGGCGCCACCAATGAGAACAAGTTCCTCAAGTTCTCCAACAACGAGTTCACCGGACAGAATTATTACGACCTGGCGAATATGGAAAGTCCGAATCAACCGGGCAAGTTGCAACGCATAGAAGAAGGACAACGCCTGGGTAATTATTACACCTGGAAATATGCCGGTATTGATGCCGATGGAGACTGGGTAGTATGGAACAAAGACAATACGGAGATGATTAAAATATCTGATGCCAAAGAAGAAGACAAGCGGGTAACCGGTAACGGACTTCCCAAATTCACAGCTTCCATGACCAATACCTTGACGTATAAGAACTGGGGATTAACCATCTTCCTTCGCGGTGCTTTCGGCTTCGACCTCTTCAATGTACACGACTTCTACTGGGGCATTCCCAGTATGCAAAGCAATGTGCTGAAAAAAGCATATACCAAGAATGCGGCCATTAAGAAAGGTAAGAATGTGCTGACCGACTATTTCATAGAACGCGGCGACTATGTGAAGCTCGATATGGTAACCCTGAGCTACACTTTCCAGATCAACAACAAGTGGCTGGACAGTGCCCGCCTCTACGTCACCGGAAAGAATCTTGCTACCATTACAGGTTTCAATGGCGTAGATCCTTCGACTTACCAGACCAACGGATTGACTCCGGGTGTGAACCTGAACGGTACGGAAGGTACCCGCCGGTACTATCCCTCCACTACACAGGTCATGTTCGGTGTCCAATTAGACTTCTAAATGTATAACCTTAAAAAACAATAGAAATATGAAACTCAAGAATATATTAACCGGTTCGCTGGCAGGAGTATTGCTTCTCGGCTCCCTCAGCGCATGCACCGACCTTACGGAAACGGTATACGACCAAATCATGTCTACCAACTATTACAATACAAAGGATGATATTATCAAAGCCACATTCCGCCCCTTCGAACATGGATTCTACAGCATCGGGCCGCGCCAGGTGTTGCAGGAGTGTTGTGCCGATCAACTGGGTACCTGGGCACGCGATGGCTGGTGGTATGACAATGCCAAATGGCAATACCTGCACTACCATACCTGGGCTGCCGACAATGAATCCATCAAAAGTGAATGGGAAAACTGTTTCACCGGAATCATGCAGGCCAATTCCGTCATAGATGACCTGCAAAAGCTGGATCCTGCCAAATTCAACATGTCACAGGCGGAGATGGATAACTTCATTGCGCAGAACAAAGCATTACGCGCATGGTTCTACATCCGTCTGCTGGATGCTTTCCGCAATGTACCGTTAGCTGTCAGCCTGGACCAGAGCAAGAACTCCGTCGGACAAGTGACACCGCAGGAACTGTTCAACTTTATCGAAACGGAACTGAAAACATCTATCGAAGCACTACCAGCCAAGAACGGTAATGCCGGCAACGGGATAGCACAAGGTCAATGGACCAAAGCCGGTGCAGCCGCATTGTTAGTGCGCCTCTATCTGAACGCGGAGAAATGGATCGGAACTTCTAAATATACGGAATGCGCCACATACGCCCAAAACATTCTGGACGGTGACTATGGCTTCTACGAACTGGGAAAGACCTGGGACGAAGTATTCGACTGGACAAACGACCGATGCAACGAAACCATCTTTGCTTTCCCATCGTCCTACGGGCGTAGTTACTGGCACTATACGGGCGATACATACTGGTGGGCCGTCCCTGTCAATGCACGTTTCTACTTCGGCGCTTTCAAGCAAGGAGACTTCAATACCAAATATGCCTTGCAACCCAGTCTCGACCTGAATAATAATGAATACAACTTCAAACTCGGCAAGTTTGTCAGCAAATTCAAGAAATATCCGAAAGATTATCGCCTGACCATGTACCGGAATCTGGGCAACAGTACCCGTGAAGGTATGTTCCTTTATGGCTACCTGCCCTACACAGCCGATGACGGCACCCAAAAGAAAGTGACTTCTCCCGTAGGAGGATATGAAATCTACATCCGCGACCAGGTAGGAGTATTTCACGAACTCGCTCCGGATCAACTTCCCGCCGACCGCACTTCAAACATGAATACCGGCGACCATAACTCCGGATGGCATTTTGTGAAGTATCCCATCTACAGCGACGAAGACGCAGGGAAGCGCGAAGCCGATTACAATGAAATTCGTCTGGCGGAAATCTACTACTCATTGGCGGAATGTAAGTTCAAAGCAAACGATGTGGACGGAGCTGCCCGGCTGCTGAATACGGTACGTAAACGTAACTATCCGCAAGATACATGGGCAGAATACCTGTACAAGCCCGAAGGTGCAGTAACCCTGACGCAAGACGAGCTTTACGATGAATGGGGACGTGAATTCCTTGCCGAAGGCCGTCGCCGCACCGATCTTATCCGCTGGGGATTGTACTGTACGGAAGAATGGTGGGATAAGAAACCCGATGCAGATTCACACTGGGATATCTTCCCTATCCCACGGGATATGATGGGAGCGGATCATACACTTGAGCAGAACCCGGGTTACAATTAGAATGAGCATGCCTCAGTATATGACTCGGCATAGAATCAATGCCAATGATTCCTACAATCAATGCCAATGATTCCTACAATCAATGCCAATGATTCCCACAATCAATGCCAATGATTCCTACCATCAATACGGATGATGACTACCATCAATACGGATGATGGCTACCATCAATACGGATGATGATATGACAACCTATAGGAACAGCATAGTTTAGTTACGCTGTTTTCCGTGCAAAGTCTATCACCGAAGTTATTTAATCACATAACAAATAATAAGATTATCATGAAGAAAGTAATAAATAAACTCATTTTCATCTTCCTCCTCCTCCCCCTGCTGACCGGATGTGAGAAAGATAAAGAAATCGTTGTAGTGGAACCCGTAGAGAACTACACACAATTGTACGGACTCGGCACCATCTTCAGTTGGGATTCCAATGCTCCCACCGAACTGAAGCTGACTGAACCGAATACATTCACCATAGATAAAGTTATCAAATACTCCGAAGAGAACAAGCAATTCAAGTTCATCCTTGAAAAAGGCGATTGGGACAAAGTACGTTACCTGGTACCCACCTCGACAGATGACGGCACCGCCGTAAAAGTCATCACTCCCGGAGAATACGACATGCTGATGTGTTCCGAAATGACAGGCGACCTGCGCGACCACTTCTGGGGAATACCCGAAGGAAGCGACGGTACCTACCGGATTACAGTGAACGTAAAGAAGCTGAAACTAACCCTCGAAAAAATCAGTGACGAAACCGAAGAGCCGGAACCGGAGATAAAGACGATTTATGGCTTGGGAAGTGCTTTCGGATGGGATTCGGGCAGTGCAACCGGATTAGTACCCGACCCACTGTATGCCAATGTATATAAGGCAGAAGTAAACCTGGTTTATAGTGAAGAAAACAAACAATTCAAGTTCATCCTTGAAAAGGGAGACTGGGATAAAGTCAATTATCTGGTACCCGAAAGCGTGGATTACAACGAAAATGTCAAGATTGTAACACCCGGAGAATACCCCATGTTTAAATGTTCAGAAATGGAAGGCAACCTGCGCGACCACTTCTGGGGCATCCCCGAAGGAGCGGACGGGAAGTATATACTAACCGTAAACACCGAAACCATGATTCTGAAAGTTGAAAAGGTTGTAAAAACCATCTACGGCTTGGGTACCGCTTTCGGCTGGGATTCGGGTAATCCGACCGGACTTATACCTTCCCCGGATGAAGAGGATATCTATACGGCGGAAGTCGACTTGAATTACAGTGACGAAAACAAGCAGTTCAAATTCTGCCTTGAAAAGGGAGACTGGGACAAAGTCAATTATCTGGTGCCCGAAAGCGTGGATTACAACGAAAATGTCAAGATTGTGACACCCGGCGAATACCCCATGTTTAAATGTTCAGAAATGGAAGGCAACCTGCGCGACCATTTTTGGGGAATACCCGAAGGAAGCGACGGAAAGTACAAACTGACAGTCAATACGAAAACCCTGAAACTCAAAGTTGAAAAAATCAATTAACCTCAAAACATGATTGCCATGAACTATACAAAATGGATACTCGGACTCGCAACCATCTTCTTGTCATTTTGTCCTCACTCCTCCGTAGCCCGTGACAGTCCCTTCACCCGTCACGGCACGGGACCCAGATACTGGATTGCCTACGAAGAGTGTTTTGTAACCAACGTTCCTCTCAGTGAGGAACGCTGGAAAGCAAACATCGACTGGATGGAGAAGACTTTCAAGCCCTACGGTTACAACATGATCTGCAATGACGGATGGATAGAAGCTGCACAAACCGTCAATGAGAACGGCTATATCACCAAGTACAACAGTGACTGGAAAAACGGTTTCAGCTACTGGACCCGATACCTGCAAGAACGGGACATGAAGATGGGAGTCTATTACAACCCCATGTGGCTGACCCGTGCCGCCTATGAACAGAACCTGCCTGTAAAAGGAACTTCTTACCGTACCCGAGACATTGTGGGATACAAATCGTTCAACGATCCTCTGTATTGGGTGGATGTGGATAAGCCGGGAGCCAAAGAATGGATTCAGAATTATGTCCGCTATTTCAAGGAAATGGGCGTCACCTATCTTCGCATAGATTTCCTGGAAAACTATGAAACCAACTATGGCACCCGCCGCTACGAACAAGCATTGGCATGGATTGCCGAAGCTGCCGGAGATGATCTTTTCCTCAGTCTTGTGATGCCTCATTGTTATAATCATGCCAAGACGGAATTGAAATACGGGGATATGATACGTATTGACGATGACTGCTTCGACGGTGACTGGGACTTTGTCAGCAACCGCCGCCGCGGGCAGCAGAAAGACCATTGGCCGCAATTCGGTAATGCTTTCGACGGATTCATTGGTTTTGCCGATGTCGGTGCACGAGGGCAAATGATACTGGACGGTGACTTTATGCGTATGAATAAACTGGCAAATGACAACGAGCGCCGCTTCCTTTTCTCGCTGATGATTATGGGAGGTTCTGCACTTGCCATTGCCGACCAGTATGATACGATTGGAGATCACGCCTGGGTTTACCAGAATCCGGAAATGAACGAGTTGAACAGTCTCGGTTTTGCCGCCAAACCATTGAGTTACGACTTTCGGGATGCTGCGAACAGTTCCCGCTGGATCGGTCAGTTACCTAACGGAGATTGGGTGGTAGGACTATTCAACCGTGAAAGTACTCCACAGACACGCAGCATTGACTTCCATCGTGAACTGGGCATTGAAGACGGGCAAGCCGTCAATGTACGGGATTTATGGGAACGCAAAGACTTGGGAGGTATGTCGGGAACATACACCGTAGAATTGCGACCCCATGAATGTAAAGTAATCCGTATTCAACACAACACCCTGAAAATAGAAGCAGAAACAGCTTCCGTAAGGGGTGGAGCAAAATCAATCAAGTAAATGAAGTACTACAATCTATTACTAATGGCTTGTCTCCTGTTATCCTGCAAGGAATCCAATTCCGGACAGGATAACGATGGCAAACAAGAGAATACTTACAGTGGTGCCGGCTACGTCACAGGACTTGAAAACCCCGGCGCCAATGTACTCTTTGCAGTGGAAGTTCCCCAAACGGGGGACTATCCGCTGGAAATCAGATATCGAAATACAGGAGTAGCAGACGCAGTGGCTTTGATCACCGTCAATGATGTGGCGATAGAGAAATGGTTGCAACTTCCTGCACAGGCTGACAAAACAGCCTGGCAAACTGCGGAGACAGAAATATCCCTGCAAAACGGTATTAATTATATAATCATTCAGAACAGTACGTCCAAAGGCGGATGCTTTGAACTGGACTATATAAAAATAAGAAAGAAATCATGAAAAGACTTCCTAATTATTCTCTGTTATGGGTAAGCTTTATCGTTTTCCTCTGCACAGGTTGCAATCCGGCATCGCAACTCTCTGTAGGTTCTCCCGATGGTAATCTCTGCCTGCATGTAGAAACAGAAAACGGAAAACTCTATTATGAACTCTCACGAAATGGAAAGCCCATACTCGATAAGTCACGCCTCGGGTTTATCCTGAAAGAAGATACACTTGCTGGCCATCTGGAAATAACTGAAGCTCTTCACCATTCATTCAGCGGGACATGGGAACAAATCTGGGGAGAAGACCGGATTGTGGAAAACAACTATCATGAGATGACCATTCGCGTACAGAAAACATCCACCCCCAAACGAAAATTCAATGTTGTGTTCCGGCTGTTCAATGACGGGTTCGGCTTCCGCTACGAATTTCCGGAACAGGAAGCATTAAAAGACTTTGTGATCATGGATGAACTTACAGAGTTTGCATTGACCGGTGATCATAAAGCCTGGTCCATACCTCATGAAGCACATTTTTATGAAGCACTCTACGAGGCAGCTCCTGTCAGTAAACTCGGTTGGGTAAGCACACCGCTCACTATGGAAACCAATGACGGACTTTTCCTGAGTATCCATGAAGCCAATCTGACAGATTATGCAGCCATGAATCTTATCCCTAAAGAAGGTAGTATGACCCTGAAAGCCAATCTCACTCCATGGTCTACGGGAGAAAAAGTTTTTATGAAAGCTCCCGGTGTCACTCCCTGGCGCACAATGATTGTTGCTGAAAGCGCAGGTGATTTACTCCTGTCGCGCCTTATGCTGAATCTGAACGAGCCTTGCCGCATTCAGGATACATCCTGGATACAACCCGGAAGATACATTGGAATCTGGTGGACTTACCACATGCATAAACACACCTGGCACACAGGCCCACGCCACGGCGCTACCACTGCCAATGCACTGCGGCATATAGACTTTGCCGCCCGACACGGTTTTCAGGGAGTACTTATTGAAGGTTGGAACAAAGGTTGGGATACTTATCATTTCAACTTTACCGAACCGTATCCTGACTTTGACCTGAAACAGATCACCGACTATGCCGCTTCCAAAGGCGTGACGCTTATCGGCCATCATGAAACGGACGGCTGGGTATCTGATTATGAAAACCAAATAGAAGCAGCCTTCAATTTATATAAAGATCACGGCGTGCAAATAGTCAAAACAGGCTATGTAGGCAAACTGCTGGATGGCAAAGAGCGACACAGCAGCCAGTTTGGTGTACGTCACTACCGGAAAGTTATTGAACTGGCAGCCGACAAGCATATTATGATTGACAATCACGAACCCGTGATGCCCACCGGACTGCAACACACCTTCCCAAATCTGATGACACAAGAAGGTGTACGAGGGCAGGAATGGGATGCCTGGGACAAAGATGGCGGCAATCCTCCCGTACACACTACCATCATTCCCTTCACCCGTGGGCTGGCAGGTCCCATGGATTTCACCCCCGGCACTTTCCGCTTCGAAAATCCGGTGTTGCCTCAGACGCGTGTACAAACAACGCTTGCCAAACAATTGGCTTTATCCGTTGTGTTATACAGTCCCCTGCAAATGGCCTCCGATGAAATAGAAAACTACGAACGGAACCCTGAACCGTTTTCATTTATCACCGCCTGCCCTACTACTTGGGAACAAACCATAGTACCCGAAGCTAAAATAGGCGAATATGTGACAATTGTCCGTAAAGAACGCGGAAGCAGCGGACGTTGGTTCATAGGAAGCATCACTAATGAACAACCTCGGGAGATGCAACTCCCCCTCTCCTTTCTGGATAAAGGAAAACGATATAAGGCTGTTATCTACAGAGATGGAGACAAGGCTGATTATCGCACCAACCCGTATCCGGTGATAATAGAAGAACAGGAAGTAACCGGTGAATCGACCCTGCAAATAGCACAGGCACCGGGAGGAGGTACGGGAATTATACTCACTGTTCTCTCCTCATCCGGAGCAACCTCCGATATACAAAAATAAATGCCGGCACCAGGAACAGGACAGCCGCAATCCATGCCGTCGGATCACCGAAGCAGACCGCGAGATAGCCGAAAGCGGGCACTGCATAAAGACTGACCAGCACACGCGCTATCATTTCGGAAACTCCGGAAAGCATAGCAAGATTGGTATATCCCGCTCCCTGGATGGTATATCGCAGAATACAAAGCAGTCCCAAAACCGGGAAAAAGGACACGGAAATATGCAGGAACAACTCCGTGTCCTTTAAGATTTCCAGTTCGGACGCTTCCACAAAAAGCAAGGCAAACGTACGTGCACCCAGCATCAATACGCAGAACGTAAATGCCCAGTAAATAATCATCATTAGCGCACTTACCTTTACTCCCATCCAAATGCGTTCGGGCTTGCCCGCACCATAATTCTGTCCGGTATAAGTAGCCATAGCAATGCCCAGACTTTCAAGCGGGCACATAAAGAACATCTTGATGCGCATGGCAGCCGTAAAAGCTGCTACACAAGCAGTTCCCAATGCATTGTTGGCGCTTTGCAACATGATGCTTCCGATAGCGGTAATCGAGAATTGTAATCCCATAGGTACACCGATATACATCAATCTCCGTGCCAGAGCACCGTTGAACTTCCGCTCATCCGGTGTTCCCCGCAATATATCGAAACGGCGCATCATGTATCCATAGCACAACACAGCCGATACGCCTTGTGAAAAGACCGTAGCGATGGCAGCTCCCGCCACTCTCCAATCCAGCACCAAGATACAGAACAAATCAAGCAAAATATTAAGTACAGCTGAGAACAGCAGAAACCAGAAAGGCGTCTTACTATCGCCCAAAGCACGAATAATGCTGGACAACAAATTATAAAAGAAAGTACAGGGAACTCCGATAAACGTTATCAATAAATAATAGTAGGCATCCTGGAATATGATATCCGGTGTACGCATCATCAGCAGGATATCCCCACACAGAATACTCGTAACCACTGCAATCACTACCGACATCACCGCCGCCAGTTGCAAACTGACCGATATATAACGACGCATCGTGCTATAATCCCGCGCTCCGAATTTCTGCGCCACAGGAATACCGAAACCTCCACAACATCCATTGCAGAAACCAAGAATAAGGAAAACTACCGACGTACTTGCTCCTACCGAGGCCAGTGCATTAATACCCAAGAATTTTCCTACGATTGCCGCGTCGACCAGAGAGTATGTCTGTTGTAGCAGGTTTCCCATCAACAGAGGCATAGTGAAATTGAATATCAACGGCAATGCGCGTCCTGCCGTCATTTCTCTTGATGTTGCCATAAATTAATCCTCTGAAAATTGCACGCAAAGGTATGAAAAGATAAGATTACAGGAATTGACAAACATCAAAAATATGCTTCGTAATGAAAAGAATTAAACTACAGTCCGTCTGCATCTTTTAAGACTGAACTGTGTGCCAGATAATCAGGAGTTTCAGCATAGATATACATCACACTTCCTCCTTTAATGGCGTCAATGATAGGACGGGAAAGTTTTTGCGGAACAGCCGGACAGCCAAAGCTTCTTCCCAAACGTCCTCCTCTGCTGACTACCGAAGGATCGGCATAAGCCGCCCCATGCATCACAATGGCACGCTCACGGGCCCGGTCGTTGATTCCTTTTTCCAAACCATTCAAAATAAGCGAATACCCATTCTTTCCCTGATAAGTAGATTCTGTAAGATAGAACCCCAGTGAACTTTTGTAGGAACCATATTCGTTGGAAAAGGAAGTGGCATAATTATCACCGCTATTCTTTCCGTGGGAAACAACCGATGAGAAAAGTACTTTACGTTCCCTCATGTCAAATACAAAAAGACGTTTTGCGGTAGAAGGACGGGAAAAGTCTATCAATGTCAACACCTCCCGTTTACGATTGTCTATTTTATAATAACCTGCTACAGCCTGCCGGAAAGCTTTCCAGTTGACAACTCCTTCCAACTGCATGGAACGGTATAAGCTCGCATAAGCCTCAACATCAGATGCAGCAGTCCTTTCAGCAGAATCAGGAGTGTTATCTGACGACTTGCCGCCCAGAAACAAGGTACAAGGAAGAAATAAGAATAAAATGAATACAATAAATCGCAACATAAAACTTTAGCCAGAGAAATAACGGCTGCTAAATTACAGTTTTTTCTCCAGACACCTATCACACAGATAGTTAAAAATGAGGATTCACTATTCAATCACCACAACCAAAGAGCGTTCGGTAGGCGCCCAATCGAAAACGAACTTGGAATGTGAAGTAGCATTGCGCACACACATATGCGAACGTGGAGTGGTTCCCAACGACCAGCTATACTCAATCATACTTGTACGCGGCGCATTCACCGGCACTCCGTGAATATAAGCTCCGTTCGTAAAACGACTGGCATAGGGGGCATAGCCTCCTGTCTCCGCCGAACCATCTTTCAGGAACACCATACGCGTTTTCTTCTGTTGAAGCAGATACATCCCCAGTGGAGTTTCCTGGGCATAGGGTGGAGCATGCATTCCGGTAGTGGCGGGATTCATGCTGCGTATCTTCCACTCACCTTCCGAGACATGTTCCAAGGTAGTAATATTCTGATCCAGGCGGTCGACAAAAACCACATGATTAAAGACGGTACTATCCGGCAATTGTTTCAGATAACTGCGTGGTGCCAGCCATTCTTCTTCAAAAGTGGCGGGTAATATCCGGTAAAAACTTCCCTCCTCGCCTTTCAGATAAGCGATAGTACCGTCTCTACCATAACGTTCGGGCACCAAAGTATCAGCGGGCAGATACAGCGGCACCGATTGATAGCGCTCCACGCCCAATGTATCAGATACACGGCGGTACACATTCCGCACGAACTTACGTACCAGGGGAGCTTCTTTATTCAGATTCTTATAATTCTGCAACACCACCCACCTTGCAGTAGTATCGCGCTGCATATTCTCGATATAAGCCAGACAGTTCCGGATGACATCCCATTTGAAAGAGCGTACCGTATCCTTATATGGATAGGTATCTTCGAGGGTATGCTGGTCATAAAGCAATTCTTTGGTAAGAGAAATATCAGCAGCGGTCAACTGTTTCTCTTTAGGATGAGGAAATTCCAGCACAGCCGTATCTTTAGGTTCAGCCTCCTGCACAACTACCGGCACAGGTGGTTCCTGCCGGTTACGACATCCGGCAAAAATCAAACCAACAGCCACGCAGGCAAAAAGAACGAAATGTTTCATAAAATGAAATTTAACTATAACCTAATAACGACTACCTCCCTGTTATTGTTGACTCTTTATAGAAATCAATTACATAAGAAGTAACAGCAGGTATCGTTTCATCTTATTCAGGTAATATGAATTTCCGCAAAGATAGGAATTTAATGAAAGTTTCCGAAAGATATTGACGGTATAATATTAATCATTCGCTTATGAACAGAACCTTTTATATTAAAATTAGACAAGTTAGAAAGGCTTTATTTATCAATACATTACAAGGTCTCAACTCCTTGCATACAAAAAGTAACTTCCTGTTGACAAGAAGTTGAGACCTTGTCGACAGGAAGTTAATACCTTGTAAGCAGAAGGTTTATCCCCTTATCAAATCATCGAAACCGATAGCTTTCTCAGATTACTCCAACACTTTCTTTTTCAGATTAAATGTTGACAATACTTTTTTGCCGGAATAGAGTGTCACTATCAAATCATATTCCTTTCCTTCCTCAAACACATCTTTAGCAGAAAGCAATATATCTGTTTTTTCATAAGGCTTCAATGCCGGAACCATACCGGAAGCTACTTTTATTGTTTTTCCTTCCTTTTTATACCCTACTTCCACCATCGCTTTCTTCGAGCCGACCTGACCGAAATTCTGTACTTCCACTGTACATTCCAGTCCCTTCCCGGATTTGGTAAAGACTGGGGCACGAGCTGAAAGGATCGGTTCTATATAATCAATGTATGGCAAACGCGCATACCCATAAAGCATTCTTCCATCTTTGTATTTTCCAATTAATTTCGGGGCAAACTCATCTTTAGTGATGCCATTTCCTTTGCCATTGAAAGTTACAATCAAATCCTTGCCCTCATTTTCTGTGGTCAAAACCTGGCAACCTCTGCCATAATTCACTTCTTCAGAAGCACCGAAGCGCAAGGAATTCACATCTATATCCGTCTGGGGATTGAAGCCTTCTTCCGCCTGTATCTTCACACGAATTGTTTTTGTACCCGAGGTGATAGGTTTCTCGTCCAGTATGGTAAGCAACAATCCCGGATTCAAGGGAATACTGATATTCTTTGAACTATGGTGATCAAAAGGTTTATCCTCATTTTTAAGCGTATCGATTACCGCGAAATTAGCCTGAACAGCACGTCCGTATTTATCCTGATACACTTTAAGGCGTTCATATTTGAACCAGTCTTCCACCTGTCCGTCTGCATGTACAGCAACTCCCGGCATATAAGCTTCACCCGGATCGACCACCCAGTTCACTCCATCCTTCGAACGAAGATAGAAAGCAATACGTCCCAGCCAATCATTAACAATCAGGTGATACTGAATATGATCGCGCCAGATTACGGGATCTTCAAACCGACCGTCTACATCCGGATAAACCCGTTTGTCGGTCAGTTGATTGTATTCCGATAGTCCATCTCTGCTGACCCAGATACCACCACCACGACAAACCATCACATAAGAGCTGTCTTCACGCTGGGCAAATGAAAGATTAGACAGGCCTTCGATAATACGGCGGTCGCGTGCATTGAAATCAAACTTTCCATATTCCCATTTTCCATTCAGATCATCGGATACATAACGTCCATCAATTACATAGACAACATACCGGCCATCTTTAGCACGGAATATTTCAGGATTATGCCCTTTACCTATGATACGAACAGGCTTGAAAGGCCCTGTCAGATTATCGCTTACGGTATGAAATACGTATGAGTTAGGCCATTCCATGTGTCCTTTAGGTGAACATTCCAGCCAGCCGCAGGCAAATAGATGATATTTACCGTCTTCGCCTTTTCGGATATTTCCACCCCAATAGGACCAGATACCGTCTTCAATGCCATTATCTACATAACGTGGAAGCACACAGTCAGCACCCCATGTATCGGATGAAAGTACATTTCCCTTCATCGGCAGGAAGCGATCCATAAAGCGGGCGCCTTTCACTAATTGCTTCCATTCCGCAGGACGTTCCCGTTCCGTTATTTGTGAAAAAGAGGAATGACTGATCAAGAGCATGACTCCCAGTAGAGCAAATTTAAAGAGGCTTCTTTCCATAAATATAATATTAGAATTGGTTTTAAACAGATTTACGTGGTCAAAAGTAGGAGAATTGCATGTAAAAGGAAAAGGAAAGAAAGTAAAAAGGCACGTAAACCTTTACGTAAACAGAGATTACAAAGTTTCAATTCTATTGATTGTCCTGTAGCAAAACATATAGGCATAATTCCTTTCTGTAAGGTTATGAATTAATTCACCACAGAGTAACACAGAGTCTCACAGAGTTTAATCAATTTGAAATCAAAAAAATAGAACTCCGTGAGACTCTGTGTTACTCTGTGGTGAAAACTCATTTCTGCACAGTTACGAGAAAGCTTTCGTTTCACTTCATAGGAACATTTGTTTCCTTATTGTGGGACATTTGTTTCTTAGGTAAGACACTTTTATTTCTTGCTTGAGAAACTTCTGTTCCACAGGCAAGGCACTTTTGTTTCAAAAGGAAGAAACTAAATGAAACTAACAGAGGCACGACAAAGCATCAGTATCTCCCTTTTCAGCCACAAGAAAAGGCGTAATCTTATGACTACGCCTTTTCTCTTGCCAAGAGGTTTATTCTATTTGTCAATAGGCCAGCACAGACCACAAATCGCGTATTCGCTGCTCGGGATCCCACTTACCGTCAAACGTCCATCGGGCAGTGATGCCGTAAAATGCCGGTGCACTCTCCGCCTGTTGCAGATTATTGTCCAACCAACCGCTATGACCTCCCTGACGATGACAACCATAGTAATAAACACGCTGTCCCCACGGACAAGGATCGAGCACTTTGTCCGAATAAGCATAACCAATATTGCAGTCCAGAATCTGTTCCGACATCTGACAATTGATAATAAAGAACTGCGAGTCATGATGCCAACGTCCGAGAATAGTGGGCGATTCAGCATCAAAGGACGAATTAGTGATTACCAGTTTCTTACTCTTATCCCCCCGGCCGTCATGCCAGATCAGTGCACGGCCATCGCCATAAAACCGGCAGCGAGTAGCATAACACCATCCGCGCGGACAAAGAAAATCCACTCCGGGACAACGCAGATAAAGATCGGCATGATAATACATTCCATTACCTTTCGGCGCCCAAAGTGAAAGTGCATCATTACCATCAGCCCATACATTGCAATTAATAACAATGGTACGTGTAGCACGTCCAAAGATAGACATCTGGTGGGTGGTAGTGTTCTCAACAGTAGTTCCATAATTGTTATATACCGTCAGCCCGCTAATGACACAGTCATCGGCCCCCTCTTGCAGCACAATCACACCATTGCCTACAGGTTTTCCATGATATTGAGTGATGGTCCTTGTCTTAGCTGTCTCGGCTAAAACAATCACTGTACTGTCACGGTTCTCACCTACCAATACAATGTTCGGACGGTCTATGATGACCTTTTGATTATAGTTACCTTTTAATATAAGAATCTTGAAAGGACTTGCCGGTGTCTCAGGTGCTTTCTCAATGGCATCCTGAATACTTTGTCCCGGCTTCACCACCACATCGAAAGCTGTACGATCCATCACAGGACGACGATACATTTCGATAATTCCCTTTTCATTAGCTCCTTTGGAATTCAGACTAACATTTACTTTGTGCTTCGGATCATATTTGGCAGCCCAGGTATCATACAGATTGAAAAGCTCGGCCGGACGACTGTTATACCAGCTGTAACCATTGCGGCGTTCCACTCCGATTTCCTCCAATCGACGTCGTGGCAAACCATCACGGTCGCAAACATAAGGTTCGCAATACTTCAAATCATAATAACGTGCCCATATCGGTCCGGCTTGCGAATCTTCCACAAGACGGGTATCCTGTACGCCATGCTCCCCTCCCGACCGTTCACATCGCAAACCGGTGAGTTTATACGTATCAAACCATTTCATAGCTCCGTGGACAGCCCGCTTAACACGTGCATCGGGTTTAGGCAACGTCATAAGCAAGCGCACGATGGCAGCACTCTCTGACGAGCAATACGAGGGCAACTCGTAGGCACGTGCCGATGCCGGTTTCAAGGTTTCCCGGTCGTGCTGCTGACACCATACCGTAAGCTGTCCATCAGTTACGATCTGTGTTGCCAGAATACATTCAATTCCCTTATCAAAAGCTTTCGACAGCCGTTGACGCATTGCCTTGTCGGTGAGGTCACCATCATAAGGAAATTCAGCAGCCATAATGTCATGCAGTATTTCCAGTGTATTCACTATCGCATCATCATTAAAAGTAATATGTACCTGGTATCCGCGCATTTCCGGCCAGAATTGTGACCATCCGCCATTTTCATACTGACCGCTCAGAAGATACTCCACCGCCAGACGGAAGGCGTCACGGTAGCGCACATCCTTTGTTTGCCTGTATAAACGAGCCAGATAAATCATCTGCATAGTGGTCGCATTATTATCAATTGTCGAATCGTCACGACGTGACTTCTCCTTTAAGATTTGCGCTAATTCCTCATTGCTCATCTTCTGAGTCATATCGATATTCTTCGGCCAACCACCGGTACAACGCTGAAACGCCAGCACCTGATTGCCTATGCGACGTGCTTCTTCAGTCTTGAAAAATTCATTGTTTGTTTCGCGTAAAACATTGCGTCTCGGCATTTGCTGTGCCATTGCCGAAGAGAATGCCATCAGACAACACAGCAGAATAACGGCGGCATGCGCCTTTCTGAAAATAAAAATCCGTTTCATGATTCCTGTTTTTATTTTGTTAGATAATTCTTTGCAAAAGAAGGCATTTCATAAAACATCGAATTATAATATTCAGCTTTTCCTTTATAAATTCTGAACATAGGGTATTCTTTTTATAATTTCAGGTTTAATCATTGCAATAAATCATCAGTTTATTGGTATCTGATATCTTTTCCCGATATTTGTATGACAGAAAAATACAGATACTATGTTAAAGCAGGTCATCACCATACTACTCTATTTATTCGCCCCTATGTTGTTCGGACAAAGTCTGATCAATATGAAGCACTATTCAGTGCAAGACGGATTGTCTCAAAAAAGCGTCCATAATTTTATCCAGGATGATAATGGCTATATATGGATGTCTACTTGGAACGGATTGGAACGTTTTGACGGATACTCATTCTATAATTATAAAACTTACCCGGAAAGTCCTATCCGCATAAGCAATCATCGCTTTACCAAAATTAAAAAGAGTTCGTTGAATAACATCTGGTGCCTGACTTATGATAAACGCTGTTACTTATTCAATACCCGGACATACGAATACCAGGACCCTTTCCTTTTCAACAAAAGTCTCACCAATTCAGTTAACAAATTGTATACATTGGGAAATGGGATTACCTGGGCCGTCGGTATGCAGAATGAACTGTATCGCATAGATGAAAATAAGTTTCCGGCGACAGAGTCCGTCGAGTTATATTCCGGAAGAAATGAAAGAGACACGATCTATGGCATTACTCAAGATAAGGATGGAGATGAATGGATTCTGACTAATAAAGGTGCTCTTATTGTAGGTCAGAAAAGCATATCCAACCTAATGCCTTTCGAATTTATGGTGGAAGTTCCCGGTGGAATTTACCTGGCCACTTCCAAAGGTTTCTTCACCCGGTATGATACTCAAAGCCAGGATGTATTGCCATGTGTTCCCGAACAACCAATATCAGAGATCACAGGATTAAAAAGTTTAACGGATAATAAAATTGTAATTCTGCAGAACAGGAGCATTATACTTTACGATCCGGCAAATGAAAAATTCACAGTCCATGAAATGCCCATAGAAATAGATTCAGACGTATTTGAGGACAAAAAGGGGAATCTATGGCTACTGGGTGCCAACGATGGAGTAATCCTGTTAGATAAGAAGAATGAAACCGCCACTTTATTGAATTATCCCAGATACTCGGAAGTCCCTTTCTATAAACCTTGTACTTTTGTGCATGAAGACGAATATGGTTGTATCTGGCTCAAACCCGCAGGAGGTGAGTTATGCTTTTACAATCCGGTAAACCGTTGCTTAGAGCAGGCATCTACTTATGAAATGGGAATGCGGAAGCCTGTTTCATTCCAGGCCTTCAGTTATATTATCGACCGTCATCAGAATCTGTGGTATACCAAAGGAGATGGGTTTGGATACCTATCATTCCACCGGAAGAAATTCGAATATAGATTCGACAGCCATAAAGAGGCACGTGCTTTGATGGAAGATCATCAGAAGCGCTTGTGGGTGGGGTGGAAACGCAATCACAAAAAGCAATCGAGCAACGTATGTCTCTACGATCCGTCGGGACAATGGATTGGAAATCTTTCAAGGGAGGGCAAAATAGTACCTGATTCTACTGTTACCTTCAATATAGATGTATATTGCATCTACGAAGATAAAGAACATAACATCTGGTTGGGAACCAAAGACAACGGGCTTTATCTATTGCGTCCCGAAAGAGACAACAGTTACCGGATTACCCATCACCTATCGGATAAAAACAATCCGTATAGTATATCTTCCAATTCCATCTACTCCATTTTGCAAGACTCAACAGGACGTATATGGATAGGAACTTTTGGAGGAGGCCTCAACCTGATAGAGCATTTACCGGAAAGTGCCGGTCTGCGTTTCATTCACTCCGGAAATATTCTCAATAACTACCCGATTCATGTATGTGAGAAAGTACGTTGCCTGTACGAGGCAGATAATGGAGTTATCCTGATTGGAACCACAGGAGGGCTGCTCTCTTGCTCCTCTGATTTTGCAAGACCGGAAGCCATTCGCTTTTACCATAATGTTTGTGAGGAACGCTATTCCAGTTTGAGCAACAATGACGTACTGAATATTACCCAAACCCATAATGGCAAATTATTGGTCATAACACTGAGCGGAGGAATTAATCTGTTGGATGACAGTAGCAGACTATCCGAAAAGCTGGCTTTCAAACATTATAACGCGACGAATGGGCAAGTACCCGATTTATCCCTTTCAGCAATCGAAGACTCCGAAGGCAATCTATGGATTGCTTCAGAGAATAAATTATCAAAATTGGATGCCGATATGAATCTGCTGGAAGAGTACAACGATCAGATACAAATGGCTGAGACAAAGCCCGTTTTATGTTCTTCCGGGAAGTTAATATTCGGTTCGGAATTCGGTGCATTATGTGTTACTCCCAAAGACTTGTATAAGAGCGATTTTGTACCTCCCATCGTATTCTCGCATTTGGATATTTATCTAAATAATACATCCCGCCGGCAAGAAGTATTCAATAGTACAGAAATACAATCCTTAAAGGCAGACGAACGGAACTTCACCATTACATTCGCCGCTCTGGATTACGTAAACTCTCCGGCCATAAAATATGCATACCGCATTCAGGGATTGAATGACCAGTGGATTGAATTGGGAAACAGTCATTCAGCCAGTCTGGTAAATATACCGGCAGGCGATTATCTGTTTCAGGTAAAATCGACTAACGGGGATGGAGTATGGGTAGATAACGTAACTTCTTTACCCATACATATCGAACCCACCTTTTTCGAAACAATCTGGGCGATATTGCTCTATATTGCCATAGGTATTGCTGTACTGCTCATCGTAATATATATCGTAATCCGCATCACTAATTTGCAGCGCAGAGTAGATTTCGAACAACAGCTTTCCAATCTGAAGCTACGCTTTTTCACTGATATTTCTCACGAGCTTCGCACTCCACTTACACTGATAGCCAGTCCGATAGATGAAGTCATCAGTAATGAGAAACTATCTGACGCAGGCCTGGAGAACATGCAGGTTGCCAAAAGAAATACAGACAGAATGCTACGGCTAATCAATCAGATACTGGATTTTCGTAAGATACAGAATGATAAGATGAGAGTGATGGTAGAACAGTTGGATGTGATTCCTTTGATAATGAAAATCTATGAGAATTTCACTTCCATGGCCCACAAACGACATATAGAATTCCAGTTACACTGCAATCTCAGTTCTTTCGTGATGTACACAGATGTGGATAAACTGGAGAAGATTCTCTTTAATCTGTTATCCAATGCATTCAAATATACATCCAACGAGAAAAGGATAATCTTATCCGTAACCGGCGAAAAGGATCACCTGTACTTACAGGTAAAAGATGAAGGACGTGGTATTAATGCCCAAAAGATCAATCAACTGTTCACTCGTTTTGAAACTTTAGACGAGGCTGATCCGAACCTCTCGACAGGCATTGGACTGTCTCTGGTGAAAGAATTGCTGAACCTGCTGCATGGCACCATAAAAGTAGACAGTAAATTAGGCGAAGGCAGTACCTTTTCCGTCAGGTTGCCAGGAAACTATGAGACCTTCAGTGCAGACAGCAATGTAGAATTTATCCTGAATGACAGTGAGAATTCTGAATTGCAGAGAGAGAATGACGGAAACCTCATGGAAGATGAAGATAAAGAAACCCGGATTCTGATTATTGAAGATAATGAAGAACTACGTCATTTTATATGCAATGTGCTAAGCAAAGATTATGTGGTTTTTGAAGCGGAAAATGGAAAGCAAGGATTAGATAAAGCCCTGGCTGAAATGCCGGATATCGTGATCAGTGATATTATGATGCCCGAAATGGATGGAATAGAGTTCCTGAAAAGAGTAAAAGCAAACAGCAACATCTGTCATATCCCCGTTATTCTATTATCAGCCAAGTCTTCATTAAGCGATCAGATTCAGGGATTGGAGTATGGTGCGGACGAATATATTACCAAACCTTTCAGTTCCACCTATCTGAAAGCGAAAGTAGACTCCCTGCTCAAGCAGCGGCAAATGCTATATGATTATTACACCTCTAGAATAAAGAGAGAAAAAATAACGAATATAACAGACCAGATAGAATCTGCCACTCCCCAAGTGACTCATTTTGATGATGACTTTATCCGGAATATACTTCAGAGTGTAGAAGAAAACATTCACAATCCTGACTTTAAGATAGACGACCTGGCTGAAGCTATGGGAATGAGCCGTACTGTATTTTATCGGAAGATGAAATCCCTGATGGGAGTTTCACCTGTGGACTTCATGAAAAGTATGCGCATAAAACGGGCCGTTCAGTTATTGGAACAAGATCAATATACAGTTTCCGAAGTGGGATATATGAGTGGATTTGCAACTCCCCAGTATTTCAGCAAAGTGTTTAAAGAGACCATGAATTGTACTCCCAAAGAATATAAGCTGAAAAAACATGCTGATGAACTGAAATTGTAACGAATCGCACAGATATTATAAAACGGAGTTGGGAGGATGGCCTATATTTGCACTCTATATAATTTCCCAAAGAACTACTAAATTAAGAGATAACAATGATGAAACCTTTGTTTGTTATGCTGGCTGTATTGCCTTTTTTGTCGGCCTGCAACCAACCTGAATCACCAAACGCCGAACTGTTTCCGGCTGCCGGTGCAAAAAATGTAAATCCGGATACCCATCTGGTACTGACTTTCACGGACACCCCCATAGTAGGTGACTCCGGAATGATACGCATTTATGATGCGATGTCACACCAGATAGTGGACAGCCTGGATCTGAGTATTCCTCCGGGACCTACCGAAAGCCGCACGTATGGACCGGAATGTGATTATACCAAGATACCTTACGACTATACACGCACCCACATGCCTACCAACAGAGATACCCGCCCCGGCACCCCTTCAGGTACGGCAGAGCCTACCCCACCCGATTACCAGTTGAACATCATCGGTGGATTTACAGATGCGTTTCATTTCCATCCCATCATCGTGCGCGATTCGACGGCAACCATCTATCTGCACAACAATATGCTCGACTATAACCATAGTTATTATGTCACCATAGACGAAGGTGTTCTGACTTTACCCGACCACAGTTTCCACGGTATCAGTAAAGAGCATAACTGGAGTTTCAAAACTAAAGACTCCGCTCCCGCTTCTACAGACACACTGATTGTAGATGCAACCGGACAAGGTGATTTCAACACCGTGCAAGGAGCACTCGACTTTATTCCCGATTTCAGTCAGAAACAAACCGTAATTCTGATACAAGCCGGCGACTACGAAGAACTGGTATATGCCCGGAACAAAACAAATGTAAAGATTAAAGGTGCAGGAATGGAGCGGACCCGGGTACACTATGCCAATAACGAAGTTTTCAATCCTCATCCCCTGACAGTGAAAACCAACGAATGGCCGGGCACATTCCCGTCCAGAAGAGCCGCTTTCATGCTGGATAATTGCAGCGACATCCAGCTGGAAGACCTGAGCATAGCTACCGATCTGCATGGACAAGCTGAAGGTTTGCTGCTGAACGGTGAACGTATTGCCCTCTACAGTGTACACATCATCGGTTCCGGAGATGCACTACAGGCAAACGGAACAATCTATATGGAGTCGTGTGAGCTGGACGGAGGTGGTGACACCATCCTGGGACGTGGCAGTCTGTTTGCCTACCGCAGTAACTTCCGCAACAACGGAGGAGCATTCTCCTGGGTAAGAAACACAGCGGGAAATCATGGTAATATCTTTGTAGAATGTACTTTTGCCGCCCCCGACGGAAAGAAGGCCGACTACGGACGCACCAAGAGTAATCACGGAACCGCTTACCCGGACGCAGAGTTTGTGGTAATCAACTGTAAGGTGAAAAATATTATCCCACAAGGGTGGAGTGCTATTGGTGAGAAAAGTTCCCGGATGTATGAGTTCAACACTTGCGATATGGAAACAGGCAAACCGGTGGATGTATCACAACGCCATGCCTATTCACGCCAACTGGATGCGCAAAAAGACGCAGCCCTCATTGCGGATTATATGAATCCGGCGTTTGTATTGAAAGGATGGAAGCCTTTCAGTTATTTGAAATAGCGAGCGCATCACGCGATAGTAATCGCGCGTACCCCGTGATAGTAATCGCGCGCACCCCGCGATAGTAAGCGAGCGCATCGCGCGATAGTAAGGCAGAAGCCTTCTCTAAAAGACGAATCACTTATACCTATTATATAATATGAACCGAAAATCCCTGTTATTCATTGCGGGAGCAGCCCTGAACATTTTCATCGGCTCCTCTCAGGAAAGAGTAAACCTCGACTTGTCCTCCCAACCGTGGAACATCACCTTAGACCGTGCAGCTGCCTGGCAGAATGATGAGTTATATCTTCCACCGGTAGATATCAAAGCATTGCCTGCAAACACTCCGACAGGGGGCTGGCAATTATTGAAACATCCCGATAAAACAGGTATCAATCTGCCTGCCACAGTAGAAGAGCACCTGTGGGGATGGAACGGACAGACATTCGGAGTGACAGGAAACTATACGGGAGTTTCCTGGTTTGAAACTGAAGTAGACATTCCTGCCGAATGGAAAGACAGGCGGATTGCAATGAAGATCGGCTCCGTGAGGTTCCGCGCTGAAATATTTGTCAACCATCAACTGGCAGGATATGATTTAGTGAACAGTACTCCTTTCTCCATCGACATCACTCCTTTTATAGAACCGGGCAAGAAGAATGTAATCACTTTCCGGATTACAGATCCTAACGGGAACTTCAATTGGAAAGACTCACAGGTTTATACCTGGGGAGTATATCGCACCAATCCCTCACACGGCTTCGGTGGTATTACGGGAAAAGTGGAACTGGAAGCTACCGGAAAGCTTTATGTGAAAGATGTATTTATCAAAAACCAACCGGAACCGCATACCATTGAAGTAGAAGTCAGGGCAGCCAATGAAACCGGAGCTTCTGTCACAAACAAGGAACTATGTCTGGAAATCAAGGAACATCCCAACGGACAGACCGTATACCGCAAGAATATCCGCCTGGAATCGCTGAAAGAAGGTGAGAACCTGCAAACTTATCAAATCAAAGTGCCCAATGCGCACTTATGGAGTGTAGACTCGCCCCGTCTCTATGACCTGAAAATTTCTCTGAACGACGATGCCGTAACTGAGCGTTTCGGTTTCCGTTGGTTCGAAATAAAAGATATAAAAGGAGACCGGCAATTCTTCCTGAACGGCAAACGAATCGTATTACGGACAGCTATCTCGTGGGGATTCTGGCCTTATAATGGTATCACTCCTTCCGATGAACTGGCCAAACGGCAAATTACGATTGCCAAAGAACTGGGATTGAACATGCTGAACTTTCACCGGAATATCGGGCAAACCAACATTCTGGACTATGCTGATGAATTGGGATTGCTCTATTTTGAAGAACCCGGAGGTAATCAGTACCCCATCAAAAACTTCAATGACAACGACAAGCAAAGTAATTTCTATCTTGCCTACCGCAACGAGAAACTGGCACGCATGGTAAAGCGGGACCGTAACCATCCGTCACTCATCATCTACAATCTGCATAATGAACGTGGCGCTTATCCCCAGACTCAAGATTATGACCAGATGCGCATGGCACATGCTTTGGACCCTACCCGCATCCTGACTTATAATTCAAGCAACGGAGAAAATCCGGCAGAGGAACACAACACGCGTTTCAAACTGCATCTGATGCCCTATGACACTACCTTCTACGACTATGGATGGTATGACCGACATCATGCAGGCGGTCCCGGATGCTATCATGACAACTTATATCTGGGCAAAGATAACTATCACCGTTTCTCCGATCATAAGAAGGATATTGTATACTGGGGTGAAGACGGGGCAATCGGTACTCCTCCACGCCTGCAACTCATCCGCGAAGATATCCTGAAAAGCGGCAAGATGAATAGTTGGGAAGCGGACGATTATCTGCAATGGTATGACGCCTACGACCGTTTTCTGAAAGAGAAAGGGTTCGACAAAGCTTTCCCCACAGTGGATGACCTGACGCGTTCCATGGGAAATGTTTCTTTCTATTATCAGGGAAGGATCATAGAGAATATCCGGATCAGTAATACAGTAGATGCGTATGCCGTAAATGGTTGGGAAAGTATGAAACTTGAGAATCATTCGGGCATCGTCGACAATTACCGTTTCCCGAAAGGAGATCCGGAAGTCATGGCCCGCTACAATGCTCCTCTTTATCTGGCTGTCAAAATGAACCGCAAGGTAGTGAGTACAGGAGATACAACGTTGGTGGACACTTACATTGTGAACGAAAAGAATCTGAAAGGTTCTTATATACTGAATCTGGTAGCCAAAGATGAAAGTGGAAACGTAGTGGCCAGTCATAAGGAACGAGTGACAGTGAAAGGTGGAAATGACTACGGTCAATGCCTGCAAAGCGGTTGGGCATTTATACCGAAGAGTAAAGGTTATACCCGTATAGAGGCTTCCTTACTGAAAGGTAAAACAGAATTGGTAAAGGGAGATGATCTGTTGTTTGCGGTTGAACTGGATACGAAAGGCATCACAACACAGGGCAGTGTAGCCGATACGACGGGAGCTCTGGTAAACTTCTTACGTGGTGTCGGCATGGAGGTTCCGGTTTACAAAGGTGGCACCCCCGAAGGAGATTATCTGCTGGTCGGCGCTTATGAACCTACGCAATGGGGCAGTGGCATGAGCGACATCATGGAATGGGTATATAAAGGACATACTCTGATTATTGTAGACAATCCGGAACGTTGGGCAGAATTCCTGGCAGATAAAGAGGTACTGGACTATCGTGGTTCGAAGATTCTGGGTAAATCATGGTATGGAGGTAATTTCTTCAACCGGGAGCATCCTATCTTTATGAACCTGCCGGCAAATAGTGCTTTCAACTGGGAATATCAATGCTTTGCCACGTACAACCGGCGTCGTATCGGTTTGCGGTGTTTCAATGGTGAGACACTTGTAGGCTGTGTTTCCGACCATAAGAAAGAGGTATATTCAGCCTTACAGGTGATACCGGCAGGAAGTGGAAAAGTAATTATCACTACGCTGGATATCCCTGCCTGTATCAAAGGAATCAAGGAGTATACCGCACCTGTCGATTTGGATGGTATGAATGAATCTATGAATACATTCAATACGAAAAGTGAAAACCGGGCTAATGTGGTAGGACAACAGTTGCTACTGAATCTATTGAAGGAAGTTTATAGATAAGAGTATTCAGAAGACAAAAAACTGGATAAAAAGAATGAAAGCTCTGATTATTTCAGAGCTTTCATTCTTTTGGTGGACCTGGAGGGAATCGAACCCTCGTCCAAACGAGGAAATCATAAGCTTTCTACATGCTTATCTTTGCTTAGATTTTCGAGCAACGGCAGAACCAAAGCCATCAACCATTGCCTTATCCTTTAAAGTTTCATTCTCGCCTCAAGGCCGACAAGAACTATCCCCGATGTAACTGCACCACTGGATCGGAATGCTTCGGAGCAACAGCTTCCGAGTGATGTCTCGTCCCAGCACCTGGTACCGGGATTAAGCTAATCTACTGTGATTCGATTAAGCAGCAAGAGCGTATTGTCTTTCGCCAGATAAAATTTTGAGGACTGAGATTAAAGTGCAAATCAACGACGCACTGCATGCTTACTTACTATTTCTACCCGCTGTCAAATCCAGTCAAGCCCAGAATACATACGGTTTTTAGAAATCGTGGGGCAAAGATAAGAATTTTTTTTTATCGAATGCTTTTTCTTTGCAAATATTAAAACCTTAACACAAGGCTATCTTTCCCAAGCTATCTACTTCTAACCTGGCACTCAATCCCATTGCCTTGAAAAGCTTTATCACTGTAGCAAAGGTTAAGTTCTTACCGTTTTCAATCCTTGATATTTGAGCTTTCTGTACGCCAACAAGTTTACCTAAGTCTTCTTGAGTTAAGTTTTTGGCTTGCCTCGCTTGCTTAATAGCTTCTCCTATGAGAAATAGATCTAACTGTTCCTCATACCTGTCACGCTCCGGAGTACCTCTTTTACCTATCAACTCATCCTCAATCTCCTCTTGCGTATAAAATTTCATTTCTTTCATAACTACACTTATTTGAGTTCAAAATATTCTTTCATTATCTTACTTGCTCGCTCTATTTCCTTGATAGGCGTTTTATCTGTTTTCTTAATAAACCCATGAGAAGCAATTACTAATGTATCCACCTCTTTCGTTTTATCCCAGAAAGCCAATAGACGATATTGCTTACCATCATATAATGTTCTAAACTCCCAAAGATCAGTGCCTGTTAACTTTTTGAACAGTTTGGGATCAATTGTATAACTTGCTTTACGTGCATTACTAATAATCTTTTCCCTTGCTTTTGAAGTTATCCTTTGCAGAAATTCTTTGGCACCAGCCGAGTAAACAACTTTAAATCTTTCTTTTGCCTCCATGTGTTTATGATTGAACACTGCAAAGGTAGTAAATGTTTCCATAAATAGAAACTTTACAAGTCTTTTTTAGAATAAAACAAGTCGTCCGGACAATAAAGACTATTGTAATGAACGATATTATCCTCACTCCTTAGACTAAAACCTGTACCTTTGGCAACAGAAGATAATATACACGAAAATATAAATATCATGAAGAAACTAATTGCAATGACACTACTGCTCGGAGGCAGTACTCTGCTCTGCGCACAAAAGGCCGTGAAGATACCGGCTGTGTACAAACCCGTCAAAAGCGAAATGTACAAAAAAGGCTGGATTGATTTCAACAAAAACGGAGTGAAGGATGTATACGAAGATCCAAATGCCTCACTGGATGCACGTATCGAAGATCTACTCAGCCAGATGACACTGGAAGAAAAGACATGCCAGATGGTAACCCTCTACGGTTACAAACGTGTACTAAAGGACGACCTCCCCACCCCTGAATGGAAACAAATGCTTTGGAAAGACGGTATCGGTGCCATCGACGAACACCTGAACGGTTTCCAACAATGGGGACTTCCCCCATCGGATAATCCCTATGTATGGCCGGCATCCCGCCATGCCTGGGCACTGAATGAAGTACAACGCTTCTTCATAGAAGAAACGCGTCTCGGCATCCCCGTAGATTTTACGAACGAAGGTATCCGCGGAGTAGAAAGTTACCGTGCAACCAATTTCCCCACACAACTGGGATTGGGACATACCTGGAACCGCGAACTGATACGCCAGGTAGGATTAATCACCGGACGGGAAGCCCGTATGCTGGGATATACCAATGTGTATGCTCCCATTCTCGATGTCGGTCGTGACCAGCGTTGGGGACGCTATGAGGAGGTATATGGGGAATCTCCTTACCTCGTTGCCGAACTGGGTATTGAAATGGTACGCGGCATGCAACATAACCATCAGGTAGCAGCAACCGGAAAACATTTCGTTGCTTACAGTAACAACAAGGGCGCCCGCGAAGGTATGGCACGTGTAGACCCGCAAATGTCACCACGCGAAGTGGAAATGATACATGTCTACCCCTTCAAACGGGTGATAAAGGAAGCGGGACTATTGGGAGTGATGAGTTCGTACAATGATTACGATGGTGTCCCCATACAAGGCAGTTATTATTGGCTGACTACACGCCTGCGTGGCGAGATGGGATTCCGGGGATATGTGGTTTCGGACAGTGATGCCGTTGAATATCTTTATACCAAACACAGCACCGCCAAAGATATGAAAGAAGCCGTGCGTCAAAGTGTAGAAGCCGGTCTGAATGTACGTTGCACCTTCCGGTCACCGGATTCATATGTATTGCCTTTGCGCGAATTGGTAAAAGAGGGCGGACTAAGCGAAGAAGTGATTAACGACCGTGTACGTGACATTCTGCGTGTAAAATTCCTCGTAGGGCTGTTCGATGCTCCCTATCAGACTGACCTTGCAGGAGCCGATAGAGAAGTAGAGAAAGCTGAAAATGAATCTCTTGCACTGCAAGCCTCACGCGAAAGCCTCGTCTTATTGAAGAATGAAAACAACGTGTTGCCATTGGATATCAACAACGTGAAGAAGATAGCAGTTTGCGGCCCCAATGCGGACGAAGAGGGATACGCACTGACACACTACGGTCCTTTGGCAGTAGAAGTAAACACAGTGCTGGAAGGCATTCGCCAAAAAACTGAAGGCAAAGCAGAAGTGCTCTATACCAAAGGCTGTGACCTTGTAGACGCCAACTGGCCGGAAAGTGAACTTATCGACTATCCGATGACAGATAGCGAACAAGCTGAAATCGATAAAGCAGTAGAAAATGCACGTCAGGCAGATGTAGCCGTAGTCGTATTAGGAGGCGGACAGCGTACCTGCGGTGAAAACAAATCGCGCAGCAGCCTCGATCTTCCGGGACGACAACTGAAACTACTTCAAGCTGTACAAGCAACCGGAAAGCCCGTCGTACTGGTGCTGATTAACGGTCGCCCGCTATCCATTAATTGGGCAGACAAGTTCGTTCCCGCTATTTTAGAAGCATGGTATCCGGGTTCCAAAGGTGGAACAGCAGTAGCCGATGTGCTCTTCGGAGATTATAATCCGGGCGGAAAACTGACAGTCACTTTCCCGAAAAGTGTCGGACAAATTCCTTTCAACTTCCCCTGCAAACCTTCTTCACAGATTGACGGTGGAAAGAATCCGGGGCCGGATGGAAACATGTCACGCGTCAACGGTGCACTCTATTCATTCGGATACGGTCTGAGTTACACCACCTTTGAGTATTCCGACATCGAAATCAGTCCGAAAGTAATTACACCGAACCAAAAGGCAACCGTACGCTGCAAAGTAACAAATACCGGAAAACGTGCAGGCGATGAAGTGGTTCAGCTGTATGTTCGCGATATCCTGAGCAGCGTTACCACTTACGAAAAGAATCTGGCAGGCTTTGAGCGTATCCACCTGCAACCGGGAGAAACGAAAGAGGTAGTTTTCACCCTCGACCGCAAACAGCTGGAATTACTGGATAAGCACATGGAATGGGTGGTGGAACCGGGAGACTTCAGCATTATGGTAGGTGCTTCTTCCGAAGACATCCGCCTGAGTGGAAAATTGACAGTAGAAGATCCAAACGCCCCCATGCAAGCACAGGCAAAAACGGATGCTCCCGTAACTGCCAGCACCAATCCGGAAAGTGTAATGAACGTGCTCGATAAAAAAATGAATACTGTTTGGGAAGGAAATAAAGGAGATTATATTACCTTTGCCTTGGAGAACGGCTCCAAGGTAGATGGCGTTTCCATTGCATTCAGCAGAGGCAACGGTCTGCCGGCGGAGTTTGAAATCCAGCTTTCAAGTGGCGGCGGACAATTCCTGACAGTTTATTCGGGTACAGTCAGCGAATACGGAAAGTTGATTTCATATACGTTCAAAGGAACTACTGCCAGCGACTTGCGCATTGTACTGAATGACGATCGTGTAGGAGTGGCGGAAGTGGATTTTAATGAAGAATGAAGAATGGGGAATGAAGAATAACCTTGCGGCATACTCAAATAACTCAGCAAAATTCTTCATTCTTCATTCTTCATTCCTCATTCTTCATTAAAATAAAAATTATAGTATCATGAGAAAACTTCTTTTCTGTATGCTTGGATTAGCAATGACAGCCTGCGCACCCCGCAAAGCGGGAAACGTAAACAACGGAAGTGACGAACTCGCCATGCTGGTAGGTACGTACACCGATGGAAACAGCAAAGGTATTTACACCTTCCGCTTCAATCAGGAAACGGGACTTGCCACCTCACTCAGTTCTATCGAAGTGCTCAACCCGTCTTATCTCATCCCTTCGGAAGATGGAAAGTTTGTCTATGCCGTCAGCGAAATGAATGACACAACAGCTGCTCTCAATGCTTTCTCCTTCGATAAGGAAACAGGGAAACTCGGTTTGTTGAATCGCCAGCCCACTATGGGAGCCGATCCCTGCTACGTTGCCACCAATGGAAAAGAAGTACTCACAGCCAACTATAGCGGAGGTAGCATGTCTGTCTTCCCGCTGAAAAAGAACGGTTCATTAGAGCCTGTCGATACGCTTTTTGAAGGCAGTACCGGCGGACCGGACACTGAAAGACAGGCAACACCCCACGTGCATTGCACTGTCTTCTCTCCGGATGGAAAATATATCTTTGCCACTGACTTCAGTGCCGACCGTATCCTGCGCTTTGTCATACATCCGAAGAGTATTATCCCCCACCCTTCTGCCGAAGCCATTGACGTAGATCCTAATTCCGGTCCGCGTCATCTCACTTTCAGCCCGAACGGCAAGTACGCGTATCTTATCAGCGAATTATCCGGTAATATCACCGCTTTCAGCTACTTGGATGGCAAACTGGAAAAGATACAGACCATTGCAGCCGACACACTTCGTGCGCGTGGCAGTGCCGATATACATCTCAGTCCCGACGGGAAATACCTGTATGCCAGCAATCGCCTGAAAGGTGACGGTCTTGCCATCTTCGAAGTAAATCTGGAAACCGGTATGTTGGCAAAGGTAGGCTATCAGTTGACGGGGATTCATCCGCGTAACTTTATTATCACCCCGAACGGGAAATATCTGTTGGCCGCCTGCCGCGACAGTCATGTCATTCAGGTATTCCAACGAGATCCCGTAACAGGTCTGTTATCAGATACGCATCAAGACATCAGTATTGATAAACCTGTTTGCATCCAATTCGTAAAATAACCGGGTAAAAGCTTGACTTCCGGTTTTTAATTTCGTATATTTGTCATCGTAATCCTGATTTAGATTTAGGGTCACAGATAGTAACAGGGAAAAGCATTTGCTTCTCCCTGTTTTTTTATATCCGATACCTTTTCAGAGCAAAAACATACTTCTTTAAGGCAAATTACATCATCTATTGAGGCAAAACAAACTATCTAATGATACAAAACATACTATCTAACGAGGTAAAACATACTATCTAATGAGATAAAACATACCATCTTATGAAGCGAAAAGCACCGATACCTCCCTTAGATGGGTAACTACTCAGGTATAAAGTCATATTGATACTTCTCACTGTTCAAGAACAGCAA
>OLSH01000043.1_pt1 | contig 142064 bp, 113 predicted proteins | sample 1643221 | NCBI WGS metagenome assembly OLSH01 (sample SAMEA3136681, study PRJEB25190) | human gut metagenome | biome: human gut; feature: human-associated habitat; material: faeces | place: Austria | collected 2013 | reverse complement strand
GTATATCGCAAACAGCGAGTATTCATCGTTTACTGTGTGGACTACCAGGGTATCTAATCCTGTTTGATACCCACACTTTCGAGCATCAGTGTCAGTTGCAGTCCAGTAAGCTGCCTTCGCAATCGGAGTTCTTCGTGATATCTAAGCATTTCACCGCTACACCACGAATTCCGCCCACCTCTACTGTACTCAAGACTGACAGTATCAACTGCAATTTTACGGTTGAGCCGCAAACTTTCACAACTGACTTACCAGTCCACCTACGCTCCCTTTAAACCCAATAAATCCGGATAACGCTCGGATCCTCCGTATTACCGCGGCTGCTGGCACGGAGTTAGCCGATCCTTATTCGTATGGTACATACAAAAAGCCACACGTGGCTCACTTTATTCCCATATAAAAGAAGTTTACAACCCATAGGGCAGTCATCCTTCACGCTACTTGGCTGGTTCAGACTCTCGTCCATTGACCAATATTCCTCACTGCTGCCTCCCGTAGGAGTTTGGACCGTGTCTCAGTTCCAATGTGGGGGACCTTCCTCTCAGAACCCCTATCCATCGATGTCTTGGTGGGCCGTTACCCCGCCAACAAACTAATGGAACGCATCCCCATCGGTCATCGAAATTCTTTAATAGCAAGAAGATGCCTTCTCGCTATACTATCCGGTATTAATCTTTCTTTCGAAAGGCTATCCCGGAATAACCGGTAGGTTGGATACGTGTTACTCACCCGTGCGCCGGTCGCCATCAACCTATTGCTAGGTCATGCTGCCCCTCGACTTGCATGTGTTAAGCCTGTAGCTAGCGTTCATCCTGAGCCAGGATCAAACTCTTCATTGTAAAAGTATTGTTATTACTAGTATGAATACTAGTGACTTTGCTCTGTTCAGGACGCTCGGTTTATTAAAAGTTTTCAAATTACCTATATATATAAGTTACTTGACGGTTCTTTTTTTATACCCAGAATGTACGTTCGGTTATTAATTATTCATTACCAACCACTGTAGCATTCTGCTCTTGTACTACTTGTATTGTTTATGTAAATTCTTCAAAGATCGCTTCTTTTTAAAACTGCTTTTCTTTTCAGAAAGCGGATGCAAAGGTAAGAACTTTTAAGTATATCTTCCAAATAATTTCAGAAGTTTTTTTCTTTTTTCTTTTTCTCGTCGTCTCTCTTTGCGAAAGGGAGATAAAAGAGGAAAGAGAAAGGAGTTCTTAGCAACACCGGTTTCTTAATCAGCAAGTCAATTATCGATTGCCTTCGTTCGGAAAGCGGGTGCAAAGGTAAGAACTTTATCACATATCTTCCAAATATTTCCGGAAGTTTTTTTTCTTTTTTCTTTTAGAATGCTGTATTCTTGGTTGGAATTAAGGCAAAAGAAAAGAAAAACGTTGGAGTTCCTACGCCGTTTCTGTCAGAATGTCAATTTCAAGGCTTACCGTCTCTCGGAAAGCGGATGCAAAAGTAGGGCATATTACGATTCAATCCAAATATATCTATCACTTTTTCACCATATTTCTGAAACAATTTTGTAACTCACTGATTGATAAGGATGTTGTAGAATATAAATTTGAAAGGAAGTATGAAAGGGGGTGGAAGGGGATACATTATATATATACGTGCGCGTAACATGTGCGCGCAGACGGAGGCGGGGAAAAGCACTGGGAGAACCTTAAAGCTCAGGATTGGAGGTATAAAGCTAAGATTTGAGAACCTAAAGCTGAGGTTTAGCGTTGCAGAGCTGAGGTTTAGCGAGGTAAAGTTGAGATTCATTTTTGCGGAGTTGAGGTATGGTTTTGTAATGGTGAGGTTGGTACACTTGGTACAGAGGTTCACCGGCTCCTTTTCCCCACACACACGTGCGCGTATAATAAGGTGTGAATCCCCACCACTCAGCCCCCACCACCGATCATTCCTCACCGCTTATCCGATTTTGTATAAGTTCCATTTCCATCTGCGCTTTCCAACAGACCGTATTTCCGCAAGTGCTTCAGCCAAATGGAAGCGAAGGTAATGGCGAGATCCCATAGGGCTTGAATTCCTTCTTCTGCTCGTCGGTGAGGCGAAGCGTGAAAGCTCCGCCCATGACAGCGGATTACTGTCATTTGCCACATTTTCCTCTTGAGCGTCCACCTTATATATTACGCGCGTGTGTGTGAGACGAAAGTAACAAGGATGCTAAGGTAGCCGCTGGAAGGGCCGTCCACCTTATATATTACGCGCGTGTGTGTGAGACGAAAGAAGGGCTGTACCAAGTGTACCAACGTCGGATGGAATTTCGGCTTGATCTTTTATGCCGCACAGTTCGGCCAGATGGAAGGCGGTACTTATATGCACATCGTTGTGTCCGGTTGTCAGCGCATTGCTGAATAGCAAGGAAACAGAAACATGGGGAAACTATTTTTTATTCATGCGATCATAGGCCTTCAATCGTTATAAAGAGAAAAATATTTTTGTTACATTTGCAGCCGATTAACAAGAATAATACCGAAAAACGGCATTGAACCGATCCAGAAACACCATGAGGAAAAGACAACTCAATAGAACGACCCTGCGCTTCAGGAAATGGAGCCGGAAAGCCTATGCTGCATTTGCCAGCCTGGGACGTTGCGTCACTATCGGTTGCCTGCCCAAAAGTGTGGCGGACTCTTCGCTCTCCAAACAAAAGTCCGGAACATCAGCCGGCTGCAAAAGCGGCAGGCAAAGTCTGGAAGATACAGACAACGATAAAGGACAGGAAACTGACATAGGCATACCGTTGAGAAGCGAGAACGGATTAACAAAGCTCGAAATCTTCGGTTTCAGAGGATTGACACCTGTTTTGCGCCCGGTTACAATCGGTCCTAAAGGGAAAAAGTATGTAAATACCCCCTATTTCAGAACAAGACAAGGGTTGAATATAAACACCATTATAAAAAAGAGTGGAACACATGTGACGCGAATCATGCAAATGCTGTTTTCAGATTTGCACGATTCGCGTCACATGTGTTTTGTATGCTCATAAAAACAACGTAAGAATATGACAGTAGAAGAATTGAAAAACAAAGTACTACAAGATGTCCCTATCACACAGGCAGAAGCGGAATGGCTGGCCACACAGCCGGATAAGGAAGCCCTCTATGAAGCGGCACACGAGATCACCGCCGCACGGGCATCGCAGGAGTTCGATATGTGCTCCATCATCAATGCAAAGTCCGGCCGCTGCCCCGAAAACTGCAAATGGTGCGCACAATCATCACACTATAAGACGAAAGCGGATGTTTACGATCTGGTGGATAAGGACGAGTGCCTGCGCCATGCACTGCACAACGAATCACAAGGCGTAGCCCGCTTCTCATTGGTGACCAGCGGGCGGAAGCCTTCGGGGAAAAACATGGAGAAGCTGTGTGAAGCAGCCCGATATATGAGACGGAAAAGCTCCATCCAACTCTGCGCTTCGCTGGGACTGCTAAATGAAGACGAACTGCGTGCCTTGCATACAGCAGGCGTGACGCGCTACCACTGCAACCTGGAAACCGCTCCAAGCCACTTCCCCACCCTGTGCAGCACGCACACACAGGAAGAAAAACTACAAACCCTGGCAGCCGCCCGTCGCGTAGGAATGGATATTTGTTGCGGCGGCATCATCGGCATGGGCGAAACAGCCGGACAGCGGATTGAATTCGCTTTTACACTGAGAGATCTGGAAGTGCCCTCTATCCCGCTGAACCTGTTGCAGCCCATTCCGGGAACACCGTTGGAAAGCCAAACCCGGCTGACCGAGGAAGAAGTGCTGACCACCATCGCCCTGTTCCGCTTCATTAACCCCACAGCCTACCTGCGTTTTGCAGGCGGACGCTCTCAACTGACAAAGGAAGCCGTGAAAAAATCCTTGTACATAGGTGTGAACTCCGCCATCGTGGGAGATTTACTCACGACCCTCGGATCGAAAGTCTCAGAAGACAAAGCACTGATAGAAGATGCAGGCTACCGCTTCAGCGATTCACAATTCGACAGGGAACATTTATGGCATCCTTACACATCGACCACCAACCCCTTACCGGTGTATAAGGTGAAACGGGGAGACGGGGCAACCATCACACTGGAAAACGGACAGGTGCTCATAGAAGGTATGTCATCCTGGTGGTGCATGGTGCACGGATACAACAATCCGGTGCTGAACCAGGCTCTCCGGGAACAGACGGAAAAGATGTCACACGTCATGTTCGGCGGACTGACGCATGATCCGGCGATAGAACTGGGCAAACTGCTGTTGCCACTGGTGCCGCCATCCATGCAAAAGATATTTTATGCCGACTCCGGTTCGGTAGCTGTAGAAGTAGCCATGAAAATGGCTGTACAGTATTGGTATGCCAAGAGTCAGTCGGCTCCTGGACGAGCGCATCTGGCAAAGAAAAGTAATTTCGTAACCATCCGTCGCGGGTATCACGGAGATACCTGGAACGCAATGTCCGTATGCGATCCGGTGACCGGAATGCACTCCCTGTTCGGCTCAGCATTGCCGGTACGGTATTTCACTTCACGTCCGCAATCGCGCTTTGATGGCGACTGGGATGCTGACGACGCACTGGAACTGCTGGACATTGTGGAAAAGCATCACGAGGAATTGGCTGCACTGATTCTGGAACCCATCGTTCAGGGTGCCGGCGGTATGTGGTTCTATCATCCGCAATTCTTGCGTGAAGCCGCCAGAATATGCAAGGAATATGACATTCTGCTGATCTTTGACGAGATAGCCACCGGATTCGGGCGCACAGGCAAGATGTTTGCCTGGGAATATGCAGGCGTGGAACCGGACATCATGTGCATAGGCAAAGCGCTGACGGGCGGATACATGACACTGTCCACCGTGCTGACCACAAACGAAGTGGCGGATTCAATTTCCAATCATGCACCGGGAGCTTTCATGCACGGCCCCACATTTATGGGAAATCCGCTGGCATGTGCAGTGGCATGCGCCTCCATACGCCTGCTGACGTCACCCGAATACGATTGGCAGGGAAAAGTGAGCCGCATTGAAGAACAGTTGTGGCGTGAACTGGAACCTGCGCTGGCACTTCCACAGGTGGCAGATGTGAGGGTGTTGGGCGCCATCGGTGTGATTGAAGTACAAGACCCGGTAGACATGGCGTGGATGCAAAAACGATTCGTGGAGGAAGGAATTTGGGTGCGCCCCTTCGGCAAACTGGTTTACATTATGCCACCGTTCATCATAGAGCCGGAGCAGTTGACAAAGCTGACAAGCGGATTATTGAAGATTATAGGAGAAATGGGATGAATGTAACAGATCAAATGCAGCAAGAGCTGCAAGGACTGAAAGAGTGCAGCAACCTACGAACCCTGCCCGCCCTAATTCATGAAGGACGGGAGGTTATCGCAGGCGGACAGCGTATGCTGAATCTTTCTTCGAATGATTACTTGGGGCTGGCTGCCGACCGCACCTTGCGGGAAGAGTTTCTGCAAGAACTGACAGCCGACAGTTTTCTGCCCACCTCTTCCTCATCACGCCTGCTGACCGGTAACTTCACCGTCTACGCGGAACTGGAACAGACGCTTGCACAACTGTTCGGAACGGAAGCGGCACTGGTGTTCAACAGCGGTTATCATGCCAATACGGGTATCCTGCCCGCCGTGAGCGATACGCAAACACTGATATTGGCGGATAAGCTGGTACACGCAAGCCTGATCGACGGCATCCGGCTTGCGTCAGCCAAATGTATCCGCTACCGGCACAATGACCTGAAACAATTGGAACGGTTGCTCGCCGAAAATCATGCGGCATACAGACAGGTGATTGTCGTCACCGAAAGTATTTTCAGCATGGACGGAGATATTGCCGATCTGAAAGAACTGGTACGGCTGAAACAGATGTATGAAAATGTATTACTCTACGTGGACGAAGCGCACGCTTTCGGAGCACGGGGCGAACAAGGACTGGGCTGCGCCGAAGAAACCGGATGCATCCAGGAGATTGATTTTTTGGTAGGCACTTTTGGCAAAGCAGCCGCATCAACCGGAGCATACATCGTTTGCCGACGCACCATTCGGGAGTATCTGGTGAACAGAATGCGAACACTTATTTTTACAACGGCTCTTCCTCCGATAAATATCGCATGGACTTTGTTTATCGTCCGCCGATTGGGTGATTTTAGGGAGCGAAGAATACATTTGGAAAATATCAGCAATATTCTTCGCAAAGCTCTGAAAGAGAAGGGATATGAGTGTCCGAGTGCCAGTTACATAGTGCCTATGATTGTAGGGGAGAGTTCAGAGACTATTCTGAAGGCCGAGGAGTTGCAACGGCATGGCTTTTATGCCTTGCCTGTACGGCCACCTACGGTTCCGGAGGGAACATCGCGCATCCGCTTTTCGCTGACGGCGGAAATAAGGGAAGGGGAAGTCATGGAATTAATAAAATATATTGGCTAATAATAATACAGGTACGCGGATGATGCGGATGAAACGGACGAACGCGGATTTTAAATTTTTCATCCGCAGATGACGCAGATTACACGGATTTATTTTTCTGCGTTCATCCGTTTTATCCGTGTCGTCCGCGTACCTTAGAAAAAACATACAGAATTATGAAACAAGTTTATATCATAAAAGACAGGCATCCCCGGCTATTACTATTCTTTGCCGGATGGGGAGCCGATGAAACACCGTTCAAGGATTATCAGCCTGCGGACAGTGACTACATGCTCTGCTACGATTACCGGACACTGGAGTTTGATGCTTCCTTGCTGAAAGAATATCGCGAGATCAACATTATCGGGTGGTCAATGGGAGTATGGGCGGCAACTCAGGTAATGGGTAAATTGCAGGAAACGGATACAGCTCTCGTCATCAAAAACAGTATAGCTATCAATGGAACCCCCTATCCTATTGATGATACATGCGGTATTCCGACTGCAATCTATCACGGAACCCTGGAAGGTTTGACCGGCCCTTCCCTACATAAGTTTCTGAGAAGAATGTGCTTCAACGGGGAGGCTTTCAAAGAGTTCCTGAACATTACGCCCAGACGACCGCTGGAGGAACTGAAAGAGGAACTGGCGGAAATAGAACGTATGTATCTCTCGCTGCCCGCCGCCTCATTCTATTGGCAACAGGCGGTAGTGGGAAACAACGACCGCATCATTCCTCCCGATAATCAGCTGAACGCCTGGCGAAAAGAAGCGGAAATCAGCCGGAAAACCTTACGGGTGCACTACACGGAAGATGCCCATTATCAAGTAGAACTGTTCCGATACTATTTGCAGGAAATATGGACAAAAGACTGATCGCGGAACGATTTGCCCGTGCACGGGATACTTACTCGCGCGAAGCCCGCGTACAGCAACAGGTAGCCGAGAAAATGCTGCAACTGCTGACGGAGCACGCTTCTCCGCTCTTTCGCCGTATCGTGGAGTTCGGATGTGGTACCGGCAGCTATTCCAGGTTATTGCTGCACAAGTTGCAACCGGAAAGCCTGCTGCTGAACGATCTATGTCCGGAGATGAAAGAGTGTCTCGCCGATTTGCTTCTACAAGATACTGTGCAGTTCATTCCCGGAGATGCTGAGGCGCTGGACTTCCCCGAAAAGACGGATTTAATCACTTCCTGCTCTACCTTGCAATGGTTCAATGACCCGGAGGAGTTCTTCGCCCGCTGTCATCGTTTCCTATCGGAAGACGGTTATCTGGCTTTCAGTACCTTCGGTGCTGAAAATATGCGCGAAATCCGCACACTCACAGGACATGGACTTGATTATCTGCCCATAGAAGCGCTGAAAGAACTCCTTGCTCCTCATTTTGAGACTGTGTATGCTGAAGAGGAAATAGTCTCCCTCCCCTTCAGCACCCCACTCCAGGTGTTACAACATCTGAAGGAAACCGGAGTGACAGGAACGGAAAAGAAAGTATGGACACGGGGACGGTTACAGACTTTCTGCAACAGTTATACCGGACAGTTCAGACGGGAGGACGGAAACGTCACTCTGACGTATCATCCTATTTATATTGTTACACGAAGAAAAAGTATTAAGGGTTAAGTATTAAAGGATATGGAAAAGAATGTGTATTTTATCAGCGGTATCGATACAGATGCCGGAAAATCTTATTGTACAGCTTATTATGCCTGTCAACTGATTGGCAGCGGTAAACGTGTTATCACGCAGAAATTTATCCAGACAGGTAATGTCGGCTATTCCGAGGATATAGACCTGCACCGCCGTCTCATGGGCATCGGCATGACGGAGGAAGACCGTGAGAGGTTGACCATGCCTGAGATATTCTCTTATCCCTGCTCTCCTCATCTGGCTGCACGTATCGACAACCGTCCGATTGACTTCGGAAAAATAGAACGTGCCACGCAAGAACTTGCCCGACGCTACGATGTGGTGCTCGTGGAAGGTGCAGGCGGGTTAATGGTTCCGCTTACCGAGGATTATCTGACGATTGATTACATTGCAGAAAAACAATATCCATTGATATTCGTAACTTCCGGCAAGCTGGGAAGTATCAACCATACATTGCTCAGCTTCGAAGCAATCCGAAGCAGAGGAATACAACTGGATACGGTGCTGTATAATCTCTATCCTACCGTAGAAGATACTACAATACAAGAAGATACGATGCAGTATATCCACCGGTATCTGGATAAGTATTTCCCGGAAAGCAAGTTTGTGGTGGTACCTGTCGTATAATCATATTTTTTGTGTACATTTGCAACACAAAAAACGTCATACGACCACATGGAAGCATTAACATTCAATACTACAGAACAAGCATTACTTGCCGCTGTCGGTATCCTTTTCCTGATTCAACTCCTTTATTACTTTTGTCTTTATAATCGTATACATGCTCGTAGCCGTGCCGTAAAGCGAAGTGACATACATTTTTCACAGGAGTTGCCTCCTTTATCGGTCATCATCTATGCCCGCGAGGAAGTGGAAAATCTGCGCCGTAATCTGCCAGCTGTGCTGGAACAGGATTACCCGCAATTCGAAGTGATCGTCATCAATGATGGCAACACGGATGAAAGCGAAGATTACCTGACTCTGCAAGGGGAAAAGTACCCGAACCTGTATCATAGCTTCGTTCCCAGTTCTTCACGCTACATCAGCCGCAAGAAACTGGCCATCACTCTCGGAATAAAGGCAAGCAAATATGACTGGCTTGTGTTTACCGATGCAAACTGTCTGCCCGAAAGCAACCAATGGCTGCGCACTATGGCACGTAACTTTACCTCCCGTGCACAAATCGTACTGGGATACAGCGGATACGAACGTGGAAAAGGCTGGCTGCACAAACGGGTATCTTTTGATAATCTGTTTACTTCCATGCGTTATCTGGGCTATGCATTGGCGGGAAAGCCTTATATGGGTATCGGACGCAACATGGCATACCGGAAAGAGTTATTCTATGCCCAGAAAGGTTTTTCAGCACACCTGAACCTGCAACGCGGAGATGATGACTTATTCATCAATAAGACAGCCACAGCCGAGAACACGAGAATAGAGACCGATGCCAATGCAGTGGTACGTGTACAACCCGTTTACCGTGCCAAGGACTGGCGGGAAGAGAAAATCAGCTATATGGGTACAGCACATTTCTACCGGGGTATCCAACGCTATTTATCGGGCTTTGAAACTACTACACGGTTACTGTTTCATGTAGCGTGGATAGCCGTTCTGGTGATCGGGATACTGAATTTTCACTGGTTGGCAGCCGGCATTGCATTTCTGTTGTTCGCCTTGCGATACACCTTGCAAGCGCTGATTATCAATAAGACGGCAAAGGATCTCGGAGAGAAACGACGTTACATCTTTACGCTTCCGGTATTTGACATTCTACAGCCCATGCAATCACTCCGCTGGAAGTTTCATTGCTTGTTCAGAAAGAGAAGTGATTTCCTAAGAAGATGACTATTTTCCAATACCGCAAGTTAGCATTTCAAATGCCACACCTCATCGTCCCAAATGCCACATCTCAACAGAACAAATGCCACACTTTATCACCCACGAAGTGTGGCATTTCACTTGTTGAGGTGTGGCATTTCTATTCGTATCTCATTGAGTTAGCGGGATGGATGCGTGTAATCAGGAAAGAGGGGCCTAACAGCATCAAGACAGATGCCAGCAGAGTACCTATATTCAGCAATAAGAACAGCAGAATATTGAAGGATACGGGAACGGTATCCATGTAATACGTCTCCGGATCAAGTTTGAAGATACCAAACCACTTTTGCAGGAAATAGAACGCCAGTCCGATGGCATTACCCCATAGCATACCTTTTCCGATAAGAAAGACTGAGAGCCAAAGGAATACCTTGCGTATGGTGGTGTTATTGGCGCCAAGAGACTTCAGTATGCCGATCATGGAAGTACGTTCGATGATGATAATCAATAAGCCGGACACCATGGTAAAACCTGCTACGCCTGCCATCAGTATCAATATTACCCAGATATTCACATCCAGAATACTGAGCCAGGCAAATATCTGGGGATTCAGCTGCTCTACGTTGCGCACGCAATAGTCTTCACCGTACCGGTCCTCCATTCCGTCCAGGTCGGCAGCAATCTGATAGGTGATCTCTTCAAGACGATCATAATCTCGTACCTGCAATTCTGCACCGCTCACTTGCCCCGGTTCCCAGTTGTTGAGGCGGTTTACAAGATATAAATCGGTAAGGAGGAAAAGGTTATCGTATTCCGAGAAGTTAGTCTGGTAAATTCCTACAATCTGCAAACGGCGGGCACGAATATCATCCTGGATATAATAGGTATCTATCTTATCTCCAAGTTTCAACCTCAGCTTTGTAGCCAGTGCCTTAGAAATGACTACCCGATTGGAAGAAGCCGTATCACTGAACTGCGGTAACTCTCCTTCCACCAGATGTTCACGGAAAAAAGCAGGATCAAACTCTGGGCCTATCCCCTTCAGAACCATGCCTTGAAAATCCTCGGCAGTCTTTACCATGCCCGGTTTGGTGGAATAGCGCTGCACATGCTTCACCTCAGGATATTCGGATAGAATGGAGATGACACTGTCATTCACCACCACAGGACGCGTCTCGTAGGAACGTGCAGCATCCGAATTCGTTATCTGAATGTCCGCACCAAAACCTATTACTTTACCACGCACTTCGTTCTTGAACCCAACAATCACCGACACCGTGATAATCATCACCGCCAGACCGATAGCAACACCTATCAGGGCAATGAGCACGGCAGGACGGGAAACTTGCTTTCCGGCATCGCTGTCGCGATAAATACGTCGGGCCAAAAACAAGGAAAGGGTCATATTTTTTAAGTATTAAGTATTAGGTATTAAGTATTTGGTATTTGGGGGTGGTTTTTGAGGGACAGAAGGGTGGAGGTCAGAAGTTTCTGCATTTCTATACAATCCTCATTAATAGAACAGAATTCATCCTCCTTCATGTAGTTTGTATTATATAGTAATTCTAACCAAAAGCCTGTTTCGGAACATTCTTTTTGGGATATAGAGTATTTATGTATAAAATCAGCATAAGATTCCGCATATATAGCCTCACTAATATTGGCTCCTATAGAGGTACCAGTACACAGAAGTTGTTTGGATATAACATATTCTTGTTTTACATCCCGTAAATACTTATACAAGTTTACAATACGAATAGCCAACAACATAGATTTAGCCTTTAACAAGTTCTCCTTCATCTCCCCCCCTAATACTTAATACTTAATACCTAATACTTAACACCTATTCCGTTCTTCCCGGATACTCCTCTAAAGCCTTTGAAAGCACAAAAAGCGCACGGGTCAGGTCTTCCTTCTTCAGCACATAGGCTATACGCACTTCATTCCGACCGGAACCGGGAGTGGTATAGAAGCCGGAAGCTGGTGCCATGAATACAGTTTGTCCCTCATACTCGAAGTCGGAAAGGCACCAGGCACAGAACTTATCGGAGTCATCCACCGGAAGTTTCGCCACTGTATAGAATGCCCCCATAGGAATAGGCGAATACACACCTGGGATACGGTTCAGTCCGTCTATCAGGCATTTACGGCGTTCTACATATTCATCATACGTATCACGCAAGTAATCTTCGTCAGCATCCAGAGAAGCCTCGGCAGCAATCTGACCAATCAGCGGAGGACTGAGACGTGCCTGGCAGAACTTCATTACGGCGCTGCGGATTTCCGCATTCTTCGTAATCAAAGCACCGATACGGATACCACACTCCGAGTAACGCTTGGATACGGAGTCAATCAGCACCACATTGTCTTCAATACCTTCCAGATGACAGGCAGAGATATAAGGAGAACCCGTATAAATAAACTCACGATACACCTCATCGGAGAAGAGGAACAAATCGTACTTCTTCACAAGGTCACGTATCTGGTTCATTTCGCGACGGGTATAAAGGTAACCTGTAGGATTATTAGGATTACAGATCAGGATAGCCCTGGTGCGTTCATTAATCAGTTCTTCAAACTTTTCCACTTTAGGGAGCGAAAAACCTTCTTCTATCGTAGTGGCAATGGTGCGTATCTTGGCACCGGCAGAGATGGCAAACGCCATATAGTTAGCGTAAGCCGGTTCGGGAACAATAATCTCGTCACCCGGATTAAGGCACGCCAGGAAGGAGAACAATACCGCCTCCGAACCACCGGACGTAATGATGATATCATCTGCCGTCAGTTTGATGTTGAACTTATCATAATAGCCCACCAGTTTTTCACGGTAACTGCGATATCCTGCACTGGGACTATATTCCAGAACTTTCCGGTCGATATTGCGTATTGCATCAATCGCGACTTGCGGTGTGGGCAAGTCGGGTTGTCCGATATTCAGGTGGAATACGTGCACTCCCCTTTGCTTGGCTGCGTCAGCCAGAGGAGCCAGTTTTCTGATAGGAGACGCGGGCATCTCCGTTCCGCGAATAGATATTGCTGGCATGTCTAAGTTTTTACAATTTGACAAATAAATATTAACGATTGACGATACACTTTCATATATATGCAATCGAAGGTGCAAAAGTAACACTTTATTTGAAATGACGGGAAAGCATTGGCAAAAAAGTTTAAAAACACTAGCTATGACTTAAAAGATAGTGATGAATTCAAAAGAAATTGTACCTTTGAGTGTCAAATCGTAAATCATATACAATGCCATGGTATTAAACCTGATAACATTTGCATCGTTGCTTCATAAACAAGCATCCATTCTCGGCTCACACGAACTTATATTAAACGAACTGGAGAAATATTTCACTGTAAATATTGTAGAATATCAAAACATAAACAAACTCACTAAAGACGATTTCAGCCTGCTTTTCATTGCTACCGGCGGTGTAGAACGGTTGGTTATCCAGCACTTCGAGTCTCTGCCCCGCCCTGCAATCTTACTGGCGGACGGTATGCAAAACTCACTGGCTGCCGCTCTCGAAATCTCATCCTGGCTACGTGGCCGGGGTATGAAAAGTGAAATCCTCCACGGAGAACTACCCGAAATCATCAAACGCATCTTCGTACTTCATAGTAACTTCAAAGCTCAACGGGCGCTCTCCGGATCGCGTATCGGTGTAATAGGCTCCCCCTCTTCCTGGCTTGTTGCCAGCAATGTAGATTACCTGCTCTCCAAACGTCGCTGGGGAATTGAATACACCGACATTTCACTGGAACGCGTTTACGAGTATTACAGTCAGATTACAGATGATGAAGTGGGCGAAGCCTGTGCCGCTTTTGCCGGTAAAGCGCTTGCCTGCCGCGAAGCAACACCGGAGGATCTGATAAAAGCCATGCGCCTGTATCGTACCATTAAGCGGATTGTGGAAGAAGAAAAACTGAGCGCACTCACTCTGAGCTGCTTCAAACTAATAGAACAAACCGGAGCCACCGGATGCCTCGCTCTCTCCCTATTGAACGATGATGGGATCATTGCCGGATGCGAAGGGGATCTGCAATCTATCTTTACCCAGCTTGCTGTAAAAGTGCTAACCGGCAAGGCTTCTTTCATGGCAAATCCCTCCATGATCAATGCACGCACCAACGAAATCGTACTTGCTCACTGCACCGTGGGTATTGCACAAACCGAACAATACATTATCCGCAGCCACTTTGAAACAGAAATGGGCATCGGCATTCAAGGAATCCTGCCTACAGGACACGTAACTCTGGTAAAATGCGGTGGAGAATGTCTGGACGAGTATTACCTGAGCACAGGCACCCTGACCGAAAATACTAACTACATCAATATGTGCCGCACACAGGTACGCATTAAAATGGATACACCCGCAGAGTATTTCCTCAAAAATCCATTGGGAAACCACCATATCCTGATACAGGGGAATTACGAAATACTGCTGGATGAATTCCTGCAAGCCAACGGATGCAAAAGAGTTGAATAATACTATTCATGCGAATCAGTGGTTGAAACTGATTCGCATTATTCATTAAAATCGGGTACACGTACTGTAAAGCGTGTACCTTTCCCTAATTCAGAAGATACGTTTATCTCCCCTCTGAAACGCTCTACAATGGTTTGGCAGATACTTAGTCCCAGACCGGCACCTTGCGTAAAGCTATCCACTTTATAGAAACGCTCGAATATGCGTCGCTGGTTTTCTTCCGAAATGCCGCTTCCGGTATCTTCCACAAAGAAAACGGTGTAGCCCGGATCTTCTGTCTCATAGCCAAAAGTGATAGCTCCCTGAGTAGTGAACTTCTTGGCATTGTTGATGAAGTTATTAATCACCTGTTTCAGACGGACAGAATCCGTTACTATCGATTTACTCTCACCTTCGGGCAGCTTCATAACCAAGTCCACACCACAAGGCATACTCAGGCGCTGAGAGTCATAGATCTGCTGCATCACAAAAGTGAGGTTGTATCCGGCAAAACGGAAGTCCATTGAACCGGACTCGATACGGGACAGATCGAGAATATCATTAATCAGTGCCAGCAATAAGGTACAGTTCGTATTGATCGTATCCACAAACTGTTTCACCTCTTCAGAACTGAATGCCTCGATGTCCTTCAGCAAGTCGGAGAAACCGACAATAGAATTCAACGGAGTACGGATTTCATGACTCATATTGGCAAGGAAAGCCGACTTCAAGGTATCAGCCTGCAAAGCCTTGTCACGAGCTGCTATCAGTTCTTCTTCGGTAGTCTTATAACGCTGGATGCTTTGACAAACGCCCAGTACCATATAAGGTGCCTCGGAATCCAAGCCGTTGTAAGAAGCACTACGGAATTCCCACCATTCATATTTACCTTCTCCGCTACGCATACGGAAACTCATCCGGGTATCCATTTCCTCGCCTTTGAAAATAGCTGTGAAATGTCGGCGAGCCTCTTCCAAATCATCCGAATGAATAAAAAGCTCCAATTCTTTCCGCAAAATGGTCTGCTTGCCGGGAAGCCCGAAGTAATCAAGCAATGCACCTGAGAAATGGAAACTGTGCGTACGTATGTCATATTGCCAGGGATATACGGAACTTGCATCCACAGCCAGATTGAAGAAGCGCTTATGCATTTCTTCCTCCGAGATATTGCGGCAACAAATAGCCATACCTGTCATCTTGTTCTTGGAGTAAATCGGCACAATTTCACCGGAAACAGGAAAATAGGTTCCTTTATGGACTTCCTGCATGAAAGCCTTTTCCGGAATAGGGATTACACGACGCTCTGTCCTCACCTGTTTCAGTAATGATTGCAGGATGTCTTCTCCGTTTGAATAAATGTGGAAGATGGAACCCGCCATCTGCCCTTCGTAAGAACGTGCCGTATGAGTATCAGGATCCAGTTCAAGCATCAACATCAAAGCACGGTTAACAAAATGTATACGGAAATCCGTATCATAAGTTATCAGCCCGTCGCGGATAGAACAGAAGATGTTATCAAATTCATCACGCTGCTCCACCAGGCGGTTCTGTATCAGCAAACGTGTCTGAGCGTGCATACGGCGACGTGATTCATGACGGTTCAAGCGATAGAGCCAGATTACAAGAAAGGCCAATGCACCTACCACGACAGAGTAAAACAGCACAAACCAGATACGGTAGCGCTCCATCAGCGGTGCATTCATGATAATGCCACTATCACTCACTTTATCCGCATTCACTCTAAAAAATTCCAACTGTTTGAAGTCATAAAGCAGCTTACCGGGAAGGTCAACGACCCCTATCACCGAAGGGATAGCTCCTTGCAACACCTGTGCAGCGCACTTTCCAGCCGCATTAGCTCCTTCGTAAGGTTCCATATCGTTCACACAGAATACTCCGTTTGTCAATGCCAGACTTTGTCCGGCAAAAACCGGAGCTTTAGAGTTTTTTCCGATGAAAGAAAGGAAAGGTGTCCATTTGGGGGCAATGACAATGCGGTCATAGGCATTATAATCATAACAAATAGAGGAAATGACAGGATTAGGAGCCTGTGACTGTACATTCATTACTTTCATCTTATATTCCGGATGAAGCTGCTGGAAATTGGGCCATATACGCTCCAGTTCAGCAACACCTTTAAGTCCTAAAAGACTACTGTCCGAAACACAAATAACTTCTGTACGATTGGGAAATACACGACGTGCATTTTCGAGTAGGTGCACGAAATCAATCTTGGATGTATACCCACAAACATTGGGTAACTTCGAGATCAGCTTTTCATTGGGATATTTGATACCCGATATCACAACCGGCAGTTTATAAGGCAGGGAATCTCCACAATGCATCAATGTATAAAAAGCCTCATCACTGCTTGTAATAATAATATCCGTATTTTTTTGACGTGCCCGTTCACAAATACGCCGCATAATGACACACTCAGATGCGAAAGTCCAGTAATCAGCATCCAGATATTCTGTTGTAACTTTCGCTTTTATACCTCCACGTGACAGACCATCACGCACTCCTTCCGTCAAACGGCCATTCCAGGGAGTACGATGATTATATGACTGGATGAAAAGCACGTTGTATGTACGTTCTGCAGCATAAAAGTGTCCGGCAAAAACAATGCAAGGAAACAGGCCTATCAGCATCACGAGGAATAAGCGTCTCTTCATATCTCGATTTTCTTCTGTTTATGAATAAATGTGCTATGAATTTTCCACGCAAATATACGGATTATATTGAAATACAGAACAGAATGCACCTTTTCTTTTACCCCATGCAAAAGAAAAGGTGCACATATAGAAGAAAACCTGACTATTCGTCGTGCAAGGCATCCGCCGGTTTCACTCGCATCGCCTGTGCAGCAGGGAACCAGATACCGGCAATTACCATCAAAGTCATAAGAAAGAAAGTGAATAATGAGACTACAACAAAGCGAAGTCCGGTAGCATCAGCCTGTTCTGTCATTATAGCTTCCGCCATAACCAGGTTACCGCAAATAATCAGAGCCGGAATAGCAGCCAACACCAGCAACAGCAACCCTTCTCCCACTAATCGGGAACGTATCCGGGAGCGGCTGCTTCCCATCGCCATACGCAAAGCAATTTCACTACGGCGGTGACGGGTACGGAACCAGAAAGTACCCATCAACCCGATAAAAACATTGAAGCTAAAGAATATAGCTATAAGCCGTGCACTGCGGATATACGGAGTAATCCCCTCGGATGCATCACGCTCCGCTTTCTGTTCATCATAATTGCGGACTTCAAACAGATAGAACGGAGCAACCTGCAACCGAGAAGTCATTTCACGAGAAAAGCGGGTCGCAAAATCATTCGTATCAGCTTCGGGACGCACGCGAATAGAAATAGAGGGAACAGCCTGCCCCCGATAGAACCAATTTGGAAGCGGAGTTAAAATGAAAGGTTCATAACGGGCATAATCATCCGTTTTCTGATGACTGCATACAGCAGCTACCCGGTAACGAAGACTACTACCTGTATAATAGTCAAAAAACTCTTGTCCCACTACTCCGCTATCGGTGTGGAAAAGGCTATCTGCCAGTTCTACTGTAATAACGGCAGGCAATGGAGTGATCGCAGGATTCCACTCGGCTGAAGCAAATGACAACGAAGAACCGGAAGTGCTTTCAAACGCATTCATGCCAGCAGAAAACATTCCTGCACCTTCTTGTATCGGAATGCGCATTACATCAAAATATTCAGGAGATACATAACGAATGTTAGCTATTGTCACATGAACGCTATCCATGGTATATCCCTGAATTACAGTATTTCGGGTATAGGCATCAGCACCAAGCCAGATGCTGGCACTCTCTACGTCCTGATGTTCCTTGATGCGTCGGAATGCTTCCTCCATAGGCTTAAACCAAAAGCGTTGCAGACTATCCTCGGATGAACAGAGCACAAGTTGCTTAGGATTAGTGGAAAGACGAAGCTTGTATACATGTTCCAGATCGTAACCTTTGGGCTGACGCTCGGCATAAGCAAAGCCATAGAGCATATCGAGGCAATACCATAACAACACGAACACGATTAAGAGTTCGGCAAAAAGCCAACCGTTTGCACGACGCTGGTTCCAAATTTGTGTCAGAATGGACTTTATCATAATGATTTCTCTTTAGTTCATGTTTGCAATTTATTTATTCTCCACTGAGGACTTCCGCTATCGGTCGATGCGTAGCATTCCATGCCGGAATGAATACGGACAACAGATTAAAAAGCAGGCACACGCCCAACACGGTGAGGAAGACTGCAGGACGCAGGAAAAGCCAGATACTGACTTCAAAGTTACCTTCCGTATATCCACCTGCCAGCATCCAGTCCTTCCCCAACCATAACAGCAGGCATGATAACAGGAAGCCCAGCAATGCACCAATGAATGCCAGCAACAGATTCTCAAGAAGCAATTGCCACACCAGAGTAGAGCGACTGGCACCATAAGCTTTACGCACTGCCAACTCCGACAAGCGACGGGACATCTGTGAAGAAATAAGTCCACTGACGTTGATTGCAGGTACAATAAGCAGGATAAGCCCCAGCATAATGCAAGTGACCATAGGATTCAGGAAGTCGTCACGGAAAAACTGGCGTTCGGTGTAAGTGCTCAGGTCGGGAAGTGTTAATTCATATTCAGTAAGCGAAGCATTCAATCGGTCGAGTGAGTTTTCTATCTGCAATTTCATCTCCGCAGGACTAACACCGGGCTCACACAATACCATAGCTTCAAATCCACCGCGCAATCCCTCACTACCCCAGGCAGGGTCTTGGGTATAATAAGGCAACCAAACCTCACCATAAGCAAAGGCAAACAGTGAACTGACATCTTCAGTGACACCTACTACGCGTTTGGGATAGAAATCCACAAAATAATTCTTTCCCAATGCCTCTTCCGCCGAACCGAAGGCTTCACGAGCCAAACGCTCGGCAATGACGACCACATCGGCACAGGCATCAAACTCCTGTTGGTCGAAAGGACGCCCTGCTACAAAACGGATATCATACAAACGCCAGAAATTCAAATCTACACGGCGGTTCTGGCAACGCTGCCCCTTCTCGGGCGAAACGCCGCAATATTCCATCGTAGTATAGCTCATATAAGTGACCAGTTCAGCACCGGGCAAATCAGCAAAAATACGACAAGCTGCCTGATAAGACATACCTGTGTTTGCATTACTATGGTCAGCCTTGCGATAACTGTACCCATAAGAGGAATAAACCATACGGTCGCGGTGCGACTCAGGGCGGATGTTGGCAGTCTGGATGTCGTAAACCATATAGACCACCATGACAAAGGCAATACTCACCGCCGTTCCAATGATGGAAACAGTACTGAAAAATGGGTTCTGCCGTAGAAGCGAAAATGCTTGTCGGATTATCATAAGTATATCGTTTTATAATATAAAACTACTCATCGTGCAAGGCTTCGGCAGGCTGTAACTGCATAGCCTTGTAAGCCGGATACCAGATGCCAACGACAATCATCAATGCCATCAACAACCACGTAAACACAGCAGCAATCAAGAAGCGCTCAAATGTGAACTGCATTTTACTGATATCCACCAACTCGGCAATACCCACATTGAAGGCAATCAGCAGAGCAGGAATAGCAGCGGCCGATAATAGCAACAGCCCCTCACCCATCAGGCGTAAGAACACACCACGACGGCTGGAACCCATCGCCATGCGCAGCGCCACTTCACGACGCCGATGCTGTGTACGGAACCAAAAAGTGCCGATGACACCCAGAAATATATTCAGCATCAGGAAGAAGAGGATGCAAAGTTGAGTCTTCACCTCGTTCACATCTTCAAGTTCCCGGACGTAGCGAATGTCACTGAAAGGAAGCGCATCAAGCAAGTAGACATTACCTACCCGATAGAGACGGTCCACATCCTCCATAAGCGCGTCAACAAAGTCATGGTCTGCATCAGGTGAAACGCGCAGGCTGACCTGGACATAACGTACATTGCCCAAATCATTGATAAGAGCATCCCTATTCAGATTATGACCGATAAATGCTCCCCCCCACTCGCTCGATGTTTCAAAATGAGAACTACGTACAGGGGCGGCAATGGCGGCAATACGCCGATGATAACCACGGTCGGGATAGGACGAAGAGACTTCCTTGTTCAGCAAAGAACGGGCATCGGACATATTCAGTTGGGGATACCTGTCGGTGACATTAGAAGTGACAACCAGAGTCTGGTCGGAAATAGCAGCAACTAGTTTATCCGGACCACCACCATCAGCAGCCTGGTAACGGAAAACACGATAGAAATCCGGATCGGACCAAACCTGGTAAGCAGTGACGCAGACAGAATCCTGTAAATAGAAATATGCCCCATTACTCCCTTCATTATACGGGTAACAATTCTGTGAAACAGTAACACCCTCCACACCGGGACGGTGGCGTAAACGTTCAGTAATCTCAAGCAGGGCATCCACATCGTCTTCGGCTGTAAGATCCGGATTATACAATGCAGATTTAGGAGTCAGGCTATTAAAAGACAGATTGTAGCAGTGCTCCGTATCGAACCCCATCGGAGTATGATAAACACGTGCAGTAACCGTAACCCAGTCAACGATATACCACAACACAGCGAAAACCAACAATAATTCCACGAGCAGAAAAAGGTTACTCCGCCATTCATTCTTTATTTGTGTCAGCAGGTTCTTCATATCTATCTTTGATTAATAGCATCAGTAATATTCATCCGGGAAGCACGCCATGCAGGAATACCTGCGGAAAGTATGTTCATCAGGAGACAGAATGCAAATGCTGCAATAAATGCCCACGGTGACAGCAACATCCCCGGTGTCAGTGCAGTCTCACCACTCAGAGAAGCATTCATCGAATTGCTGAAAAGGAAACCGTTCAGCGCAAAAGTAGCAACGTAGCTCAATACCAAACCAACGATACCTGCCAGCAATGTCAACACCAGATTCTCGAAAAATACTTGCCGCATCAATTCACCGCCCGTAGCACCGAAAGCCTTACGTACCCCAATTTCAGCCATACGACGACGCATACGCGAAAGAGTCATGCCGGACAGGTTAACCGCCGGAACAAGAAGCAGAATGATAACAACAATAGCATAGCGCAGCATCACTCCCGGGACATCAGGTTCTGCATACCAGCGGCGATAAAGATAAGCCAGTTGCGTATCAGGCTGACCGCGATAAAAGACTTCTACATCCTGCAACCCGTCATTATACTTTTTGCGCAGCAGCTCGGTTTCCTCACGAATGGCATCGAAGTCCGCAGACGAGCGTGCAAGGATAATGGCATGCATAGGCCCCATCGTATCATCTCGCCAAGACATAGCATCTGCGCCCGCAGCAGTATAAGGCACCCATATCTGTGCATAAGCAGCCGTAGCAAGCATAGAGACATCAGCAACCACTCCGGCAACGGTATAATCAACATAATCCAGTTGCACTGTACGTCCCACAGCATCCGTAGTACCAAACAGCTTGCGGGCTGTAGTAGCATCCAGCACCGCACGCGTTAATCCGGCATCACAGTCAGCCTTGGTAAATGCCGCGCCACTCAGAAAATGAAAACTGAAAATTGTCCAGAATGCTTCGTCGGTTTGCACCATATCCGCTGTCGCTTTCGATCCGGAAGGAACAGAAGCACGAACTCTATAGACACCACTGGCTAAAGTTACAGCTTCGGGCATACTCAATGCACGGAAACACTCTCTCCCAGTGCGCACGGACATGGAAGCATTGGCGGACTCATTGTCTGATTTGCCTTTTTGCTTTACAGACATATAAGGGACATAAAGTGTACGCGAGCGATTCACTTCAGGTTCACAATCCACGAGTCGCACTTGGAAAGTAATAACAAGCACCATAATCATGCAGATTGCCATTGCCGTACCTAATATGGACACCCAGGTAATAATTGGGTTCTCGCGCAAATGGTAAAATGCCTGAAGAAAGTAGAGTCGTATCATAATATTTCGTTTTTATCTTAAAAACTTATTCGTCATGCAAGGCTTCAGCCGGCTGCACTTTCATTGCTTTACGTGCCGGAATACCGATACCGATGGCAATCATCAACGCCATCAATACAAAACTAATACCCGCACAGAGTAATAATCGGTCCCATTCCAGCGTCGTACCGTTACGCCATGAATTCAGTTCCATATGCGCCAGATTCCAGTCAATGACCAGTGCAATAGGCGTAACAACCGCCAGCAACAACAAGCCTTCACTCAGCAGACGGCTGAAAATGGCACGGTCCGTTGCACCATGTGCTTTATGCAATGCAATCTCCGAACGGCGTTGCTGCGTACGGAACCAAAATGTTCCAAGCAGTCCGAGGAAGATATTCAGCAGCAAGAATCCCATACCCATCACATAGTTACGGATATCATTGGTCCATGCTTGCTGGAAGTTGCGGCGTATATCGTGGAACGAGCGAATCTCCGAAATAAAGAGGTTGCCTATACGGAACTGGCTTTCACTGTCCTCCTTCAATTTCGTGATGAAATCGTTATCCTGTCCTTCGCGGACGCGGACACAGAGTTCCAAATCTACATAATAGAAAGACTGTTTGGCCAGGAAGCAATACGAAGAACGAGCCTGGTCGTAGTCATGATAGCGTACATTCTGCAAGGCGGCTCCCAGTTGATACGTCTTGGTCGTATCACCGAAAAGCTGGAAACGTTTGCCTACAAACTCCGTCAACTTACGGTCGTACTTTCTATAAAGATTATCAGAAGCCAGAAATTCACCGCGTTCCAGCATCTCCGCCAATTGTTCGGGTGTTTCACCCCGTGTGCCCTGATAGCGGAAGACACGCACAAAGTCCGGAGTAACCATTCTACGGATGGTCCAGCCAGGTGACTGGAGCGTATCATAACGCACCTCCCCGCTACTATTGCTTCCATTATAAGGATAGGAGTTTTGCGAAAGGCTGACAGCCTCCACCTCCGGCCGGCGGCGCAAGCGTTCCAGCAGTTCGGTGATATCCGCATGAGTATCATCCCTGGTCTTATTAGGCGTATAATCAGGACTCTTGGGTGTCAGTTCTCCCAATTCAATGAGATAGCAGTGCTCTATGTTGAAGCCTCGCGGTTCCAGGTAAGTGGCAGCGCGAGTATAAAGGTAGTCCACCACATACCACATCACTACGCTCACCACCAGCAGCTCCAACGCCAACCATAGGTTTGAGAGCCATTCATTCTTTATCTGTGTAAGAAGTTTCTTAGTCATTTCTTTCAGTGATTAATGTTTAGTGATGAGTGATTAATGCAGGCGTCCGCCCAATGCATTTACAATTCCTACTCTCGATGCACGCCATGCCGGAATACCGGAACTCAATAAGTTCAGTATAAAACAGAACAACAAAGCCCAACCAAAGGTGGAAGCATGCAGCAATATGCTGGTATCCACTGCCGGAGGACTGAGTGTTTGGCTGAACTCCTGCGCAAACAATAACGTATTCCCCAAATAAGCAAATGCCACACTGAACAATAATCCCAGTACACCGGCCATCAAGGTCACTACAAGATTCTCGGCAATGATTTGTCCCATCAGTTCCAGCCGCGTACTGCCAAATGCACGTCGCACACCTATTTCGGCCACACGCTGACGGAGGCGGCTCTGCGTCATACTACTCAGATTGATGGCGGGCACTATCAGCAGGATAACAAAGATTATCAGTCTCTGCCTGCGTGCCTGGTCCACGTCCGGTTCCAGATTGGCAGCAAAGGCTATTGCATTTTTCTCCTGATCGTACGGGCGGTTACGGTAAATCAACTCGTAGCCATCGGCGCCAATCAACACATTATACTCCTGTCTGCGCCGTTCGGCTTCCTCGCGGATGGCATCGAAGTCATCGCGGTCATGTGCCAGGATGGTGCAGCTCATCATACCCATGTGTCCATCGCTCCACATATTTATAGCTATCTCTGTTGAGGTATAAGGCACCCATACCTGTCCGTATGCAGATGTAGCCAACGTAGAAACATCTTTCACTACACCTATTACTTTATAGGGTGCATGGTTTAGCAAAAACTCACGTCCTTCAACCTCTGTACTTTGAAACAGTTTTCTGGCTACACTTTCCGTGACAACCGCTACCGGCAACCCGGCATCGAACGTCGCCTTATCATAAGGCTTCCCGGCAGTGAATGAGAAGTCGAACACGCGCCAGAAAATATCATCCGTCTGCAACAGGTCGATACCTATGGCAGGTTGCCCCGGAAGATTGACCGGAGTAGAGATTACCATACAAGTATAAATAGTCACTGCCTCAGGTGTTTTCAGCGTCTGAAAGCACTCACGTGCTGTCCTCGCACTCATAGGCCCGTTACTGCTGCCGTCGCCCCAGTTTTTATTGGTAATACTCATGTAGTGCGCATGCAGAAAGCGGTCACGGTTACTTTCGGGAGCAAAAGGCGCCACCTTCACTTGCTGCATCATCACCACCAGCATAATGAGGAAAATGGCAAGTGCCGTACCTGCTATGCTGACAGCACTGATTATCGGCTGTTGCCGTAGCTGTGCCCACGCTTGCGTAAAATATTGTTTAATCATTGGGTCAATTTATTATTTATCTCCTACTTTCAGATTACGTGTATTCACACCACCGATACCGCCTTTTGAAATATCCGCCTGTCCGGCACGTCCGCTCAACGTAACACTGCCCACACCTTCCATCGAGGCACGCAGACGGTCACAATTCACATGGATATCAGCTTTGCCCACGCCCTCCATCTCTACTACAAGGGAATTACAAGTCAAATCTTTCACATTTACCTTGCCGACGCCTTCTATCTCGAACTTCACATCATCCAGTTTCAATGCTTCATTGCAATTGAATGAGCCGACACCTGTAAACTCTACATTCTTCAGATTAGGAGCGGTGAGCCATATCGTGACACCTTTGTTACGACTGTTGTCACCGTCTTTTTTGTTTTTGAAACCAATGACAAGGCAGTCATTCTTCACTTCGGTAGTAGTGGTGGTCACATACTCTTCCCTACCTTCTATCTTCAGAGAATAGTTATTGCTCTGCGTGAAATACACAGTAGCCACAGACGTAACTTTCACAGAGGAGAAAGCCTCTACTTTACGGATTTCGCTAACCTGCGGGTCTTTTTCGTTAGCTGCATAAACTGTACCGGCTACTGCGGCAAATAATAAACTCAGGGTTATAAATAAAGCTCTCATAATCTTTCTCATATTAATGATTAATACCAATTTATTTCTTATTCTTCATGTAATGCTTCGGCCGGCTGTATCTTCATCGCCTGCCGTGCCGGGAACCAAATGCCCACCATTACCATCAATGCTATCAGCAGCCAAGCTCCTAAGGAACCGAGCAGAAAACGTATAAAAGTCCATTTGACAGGCCACGTGGAAATCAGTTCCGTCCGTCCGATGGTGAATTCCGCCACACCTATATTATAGCAAATAATCATAGCGGGTAACGTCACCAATGCAAGCAGCAATAATCCCTCACCCGTCAGCAGGCGGAACACCTGGCTCTTTGTGCTCCCCATAGCCAGACGCAAAGCTATTTCACCACGGCGGCGACGGGTACGGAACCAGAACGTTCCGATCAATCCCAGGAATACATTTACCAACAGGAAAAGCACTACAATTGCCTGACTGTTCACCTTGTCCGTATCTCCGTTCATGACTTCAAACTGCAACTGCTGTTCGGTATAAGGCACAGCGTCCGCCACAAACAAGTCATCTACATCCAGTCGAGGTGCAATCTCACGGATAAACTTCGCACGGTAGTCCGGGCCATCGGCAGCAGACTTCACACGAAAAACGATTTGCGCCCAATTGTCAGCAAATTCCGTTTTTATCAGATTCTCGTCTATACGAAAGAAAAACCAGGAGGCATCACTTCCATAGCGATAGGTACGGAAAGCTTCTATCATTCCGCCTTGTGTGACGACCGACGTGGTATCGCCATAATAACTCAGCGGCGTGTCCAACGAGAACGTCGGCATTCTCTTCTTGAAGCGGTCGACAGCAGCCTGGCTCAGCATTACGTTATTTCTGCCCGAAGGGGTTTTGGCAAAGGGACGCTGCGGATCATCACGCATACGGAAAACGTCAACGTATCCTCCGGTTGCATTAATGATACGTGCATTCACCCCGATAGTGTCCTGCGCAGCCAGTGAATTGTCGCTGTTGTTTCCACTCATCGGCAAACTCCAATAACACAGGGCAGCCGCCTCAACGCTGGGTTCCTGCTCCAGTTTCTGCAAGGCGCGCAGGTATCTGTCGGCATTTGTCAGGGTGGTGTCACTGGTGGCACCTCCTATAATCGTGTTAAGCTGATAAACGTGATCGATGTTGTAACCAAGCGGGCGGTAAAAAGTATATTTAAGGCAACCCAACGAGTCGCAAAGGAACCACATCACGATGAATACCAGGAATAGTTCAGCCAACACCCAGCCGTTGCTGCGCAAGCGCGACCAAATCATGCGTAAATTATGTAGTATGAATTTCATAAAGCTATTCTCCTTTTATTTATCGTTCAATGAGTCCACAATCGTGCGGCGTGCAGCGATCCAGGCTGGCAGCCCCGCACTCAATATATTAATAACCAGACAGAAAACAAAGGCCAGGACAAATACCATCGGACTGAATAACGCTTCCATACTCAGGCTGAAATCGCCCGCCGTACCAATATTTTGGCTGTTGGTAAACAACCAGGTACGCATAGCATAGACCGCAAGATAGCTGAATATCAAACCGAGAATTCCTCCCAATGATGTCAGCACCAGATTCTCGTTCAATATCTGCCGGATAAGTGTGTTCCTCGTTGCTCCGAAGGCCTTGCGCACTCCTAACTCGCTGATGCGTTGCTGCATACGGCTATTACTCAGTCCACACAGATTGAGTGAGGGCACCAGCAGGATAATGAACAAAGCAATGGCGTATTGCAGATAGAGCATCGGCAAATCAGGTCCCACATTGGACCAAACATGATTCACGTGTGCCACAATATTATCAGGCTGCTCCATTATATCAAGCTGCCTCTCTTCCAGACCGGCATTAATGTCCTTCACACGCTTCTCCACCCCTTGCTTAATGGCAGGAAAATCATCCGGAGTACGTACCATAACGGCAATTGTTTTTCCACCGCTATAACTCCACCAACCGGTCACTTTCAATTCATTGGCATGGTACATACCCCACACCTGGGCATAAGCATCTTTAGCTGTAACGGAGACATCCTTCACTACACCAATAACATTCGACAACTCCCTGTTCAGTAATATTTGCCGTCCTGCGACTTCCGTTGTTCCAAAGAGTTTTCGGGCCACAGAAGCACAAATAACGATGGCCCTCATGTCTCCTCCCCGATCCGCTTCTGTGAAGCCTCTTCCATCAAGAAACTGCATGCTGAATATCTTCCAGAAGTCAGGATCGGTATTCAAAGCATCTACTTTCACCCGGTTGCTTCCATCTGTTAAAGACACTAACGCTACCTCTGCCGTAGTGAATGCTGTACAAGCTTCCACTTCCGGAAGCGGCTGTATGCACTCTTTCATAAATGCGGCTGAAGGTTTGCCATAGGTATTCCAACCCTTATTCTCCTTTCCCTGCACGTGCATAGCAGAGAAGTAAAGGCAACGGCTCCGGTTCACCTCCGGTTCCAGATCGGCATATTTCGTCTGCCAAGTAATCACAATAGCCATAATCATGGTAATGGCGAAAGCCGTACCCAGAATGGATATCGTACTCAGCAACGGATTTTGTCGCAAGAGGCCAAAGGCTTGGCGAATAGTCTGCATAATTACATCCTTCCTTTTATTCTTTTACTTTTTCATTCTTCCATCTGCCCCCTTATTCTACCTGACGACCATCGAAGAAGCGTACCGTGCGGCTTGTCTGTTTCGCCTGTTCTTCATTGTGAGTTACCATCACGATGGTGCGTCCGTCTTCCTTATTCAACTGATGCAGCAGTTCCATTACCTCAGCACCCATCTTAGAGTCCAAGTTACCGGTCGGCTCATCGGCAAGGATTATCTCCGGATTACCAATAATGGCACGGGCAACAGCCACACGCTGGCACTGACCACCAGAGAGTTGTGTCGGCATGTGACGCATACGGTGACTCAAGCCTACCTTCGCCAGCACTTCTTCTGCCAAACGACGGCGTTCTTTAGCGGACACCTTTCTATATAATAAAGGAAGTTCTACATTATCGAGCACATTCAATGAGTTAATCAAGTGGAAAGACTGGAATACAAAACCCAATTTCTTGTTACGGAAAGCAGCCAGTTCCTTATCTTTCATACCATCCGTACGAGTACCGTCGATCTCAATAATCCCGCTTGTTGGAGCATCCAGAAGACCTACAATATTCAGCAACGTAGATTTTCCGCAACCGGAAGGCCCCATAATACTGAGGAACTCACCTTTTTCTACTTCAAGGTTTACATTTTCCAATGCCACGGTTTCAATCTCATTCGTACGATAAATCTTGTTTATCTCAGTCAATTTAATCATAATGGTAAGTATTTAATTGTTATTAATTGATTCTATTTACTATCTATTTGTTCTTCACATTTATTAATCAAATGGTATGCCAAAAAAGACATTTACTCATTATCAATTAGTTAAGTTTGCAGATAAGTGTCCGAAAATGAACACTCTGTTCGTTTTCAATTGTCCGTTCCTGTTCTATTCATCACGCAAAGCCTCTGTCGGCGGTATGCGGCTTATCTTGCGGGCAGGAATATAAATTCCAGCCAATACCACTACCAGCATGATAAAGAAAACTATGAAGGATACAATAAGAAAATGTTGCGCAAAATCCGTCACCCAGTAGATCTCCGTGCTATCTATCCAGCCGCTTCCTTTCTCCAGGCCTTCTTTGAGTGCATATTGCAAGTAAAGCAAGCATCCCGTAAGTACAGCTATGAATGTCAGCACTACTCCTTCGCCCATCAGCAGACGCACGATATACCCCGGCGTACCGCCAAAGGAAAGTATCACCCCTACTTCTTCGCGACGCGTGCGTGTCTGCAACCAGAAAGTACCGATAACTCCCAAACAAAGATTTATTAAAAAGAAAGCGGCCATTGCCAGATTACGGCGATAGATAGCCGTAGCGCCACCGGCCTCACCATCTTCTATCAGTTTATCATACGACTGCACACTACGCGCAAAAAGATTACCTGCCCGCAATTCCTTAACCATCCAAGGTTTGAATTCATGTAAGAAACGTTGCATACTGACTCCTTCTTTCAAGCGTAGAAGTATGTGCGCATCTTCAGCAGTATCTTCCATATCAATGGAGAGCAAAGGAATAAACTGTACCGCCACAGGACGCCACTCGCTGTATGTTTTAAAAGCTCCCACTGCTCCGGTGACAGCTAAATAAGTTGTATCACTTCCCTGCCGATACCAACAACGCTTACCATGCACATCTTTGGTATGAAATAGCCGTTCAACGGCATTTTCCGTCAGCACAATATCATTCTGTGTATAGTTGTAATCGGATAATTGTTCCGGTGTCATACCGCGTCCGGGACGAAAGCCATAAGTTTCGAAAAAACGGGTGTGAGGCAGAAAATGCATGGCCATTACCGACAAATCAAGAGTATCACCCTCAGCACGAAGCTGGCTATTGCTATTACCCTGTGAATTGGGATAACAGAAGCCTAATACAGGTGTAGCAGATTCTACCCCTGTATAATTCTCAACAAGACGCACAAGGTTCAGATAAGAGTTTATAACGACAGCTGAATCTTCCGCCTGTTCATCATAACCGGGTGCTTGCGGCTGCAAGGTACTAAGCGAAACAAAGCAGAGACGGTCCGCATCATATCCTAAAGGAATATTACGGTCGTGCGTCACCACTACAACCGGATCGAGGATTATCCAGGAAACGATACTCACCAAAATTAATTCCGCCAACAACCAACCATTGCGACGACGACGCGCCCAAAGATTCTTCAATATAAGTTTCAGCATAATCTTTATCTTTTTTCATTCAATGAATATATAATCGGTTTCCGCAGTGAAGACCATGCCGGTATCAATGCCGACAGTAAGTTCAATGCAATGCATAATACCAGAGCCGAAGCAAATACCGCCGGAGCAAATAACATTTCACCGGAGACACGGATGTCTACTCCTTCGGGTACAGCAGCCGGCCAACTGTCGAACACGGTAAATACCCATTCACGAAAAACGTAAAGTGCCAGCCAGGCCAGCAATAGCCCAAGCAGCCCCCCAAACAATGTCAACAGCAGATTTTCCCACATCACTTGAGAGAGCAATCCGTTGCGTCCTGCACCAAACGATTTACGTACTCCCATTTCCGACAAACGGTTCTCCATGCGGCTTGCTATCATACCGCTCAGGTTGAGAGCAGGCACCAGCAACAACACAAGCAGAATCAACAGGAAATAGCGTACTGTGGCCCAGACATCAAACTTTTCACTGGCATAAGACTGGAAAACCTTAACCAAATGCGAGGTAGGCTGTTCCCAGAAGTCCACAGTCCAGTCATCAGGATGCATCAGGTTTTCTTTGCGGACAATTTCCTGAATCTCGGCATGCAATGCATCCGCCTGCGCATCATCCTTTACAAGAAAAGTAATAACAAAAGCGCCCAGATAAGGAAGACCGTATTTAGGTTCACGATAGCCCGGTGAAACACTATAAGGCACATAGATTTGGGCATAAGATTTATGAGTCAGATAACTGGCGCTACGCACCACGCCACAGACACGGTAACTGATATAATTCAGACTGAATGTTTGTCCCACCACTCCCTCGGAAGTACCAAATAAACGGCGGGCCAAATCTTCGGTTATGACTGCCGTATAAATACCACTTTCGAGGTCAGACTGCGTAAAGGCTTTCCCTTCCAGGAACTGAAAAGAATAGATGCGGAAGAAATTCGGGTCAGTCAACTTCACATCCGCCTGAAAATCCCCGCTACGGTCGGCAGGCTGGATATAGCTGTTTTCCGACATATCACTACCCAAAGTCCCGGACACTACGACAGCATTTTCCAACGGATAGAACCAGTCTTGCAATGCCTTGTAAGATAACGCCCACTGATACGTATGCTTATTCTCTTCCGTCCCTGTCTGAAAACGTGAACTAGAAAGATACAGCGTATTCATACGATTCACCTCCGGATACACCGGAGCAATCTTTACATAATAGACCACAGCCACAATCATAGTCATAGCAATAGCCAGTCCTGTACCGACTATGTAAAGGGTACTAAAAAGCGGGTTTTGTTTCAACAAAACCCAGGCTTGCTTCAAATAGATTTTTACCATCCCTTTTTAAATTTTCAGTTATGAATTAGCTACGAGCTACAAGTTACGAGCTGCAAGTTGCTGAAACCCTCACCCCGAAAGGTACTTGTAGCCCGTAGCTTGTAGCTTGTAACTAATTCAGCTTCAGCTTATTCTTATTTTTATACTGGCTCATGTCACTCACTACCACCTGATCACCCGACTGCAAGCCACTGATAACTTCCACAAACTCAAAGTTGCTGTCACCCAGTTGCACTTTGCGCTTCACGATTTCCTTATCCGAAGTACGCACAAAGAGGTCATACTCACCACGTCCTACATAATAAGAAGCATTGGCTATGCGCATCACGTCTTCTTTCACTGCATTCATCACATAGACATCCGTTTTCAAGCCCGAACGCAAACGACGGTTATTATCCTCATTCAATTGTACGGTGAAAGAAATCACTCCGTTCTTCGACAACGGCGTCACACTGCTGACCGTACCTTCCAGTTTCTCACTACCGATCTTTACAATCGCTTTGCCACCGGCAGCCACACGGTCACCGTATGTATCAGCTATTTCACCTTCTACCTTGAAATGGCTAAGGTCGGAGATTACAGCAAGCTGGTTTCCTTGGGACACCTGTGCGCCGATCTGGTTATTAATATAGGTAAGGATAGCTTTGCGCGGGGAGCGAACCTGTGCATCATCCAGCGTACGCTTCATCTCGGCAAGCCCTTTGCGGAAGATACTGAAATCCAGTTCCTGCACTTTATATTCGGCGGCGAGCACTTCTTTCTCGTTGTCATACTGCTGTTTCAGTTGTTCGTACTCCAACTGGGCTACGTTATAGCTAAGTTCTGCCTGGCGCACTTTATCCGTAGTTCCCGAGCCCAAGCTATCAAGATATTGCTCGTTGCGCAACTCCACTTTCTTACGGTTCAGCTGCATGGCGGAAACTTTAATCTTCATCGACAGGTCGTTCAGCTTAGTCTGGTTGTTGACGCGCAACTGATCCAATTTGTAACTGCGCATCTGCTCTTCATCCAATAGCTTCTTATAGTCTGTCTCCACGCTCTGCAAGTCGAGTTTCAGAATCGGCGTACCTACATCCACACTATCTCCACCTTTCTTATATATCTCGACGATACGGGTGTTGATAGGAGAATTGATAATCTCTTCGAAAGCCGGCACCACCTTTCCGGATGCGCTTACACTGACTTCAATCGTGCCCTTATCTACTGTGGAGAGTACCAGATCTTTTGTTTTCACTCCCGTACGCATCAATGAAATGAGTACGCTGATAACGATGATACTTGCTACGCCGATGCCGCCGTAGCGGATCATTTTCTTGTTGCGCTCTTTGTTACGCACTTCTTTCGGAATTTCTCTGTCCATGTTGAATATTGAGTTATTTATTATTTCATCAGTTTTCAACCTGTTCCGCTTTTAAAAACGAACAGGCATATTATTCACATTATTTATATATACTAAATGCGTGCCAAAGATGTAAGTAACTGAAAACAAGACAATAGAGAAAAAAGCAGAGTGTCCGATATCGAACACTCTGTACATTTTCGGATAAGTATATCATACTTCAGGAAGTTCATCCCATGCCATTCGCAATAAAAGCATCAGCAGTTATTTAGCAACAGACAGGCAGTCGTTTACTTTTGCCCTGCTTGTTTTTCATCTCCACAGTAAGTCTTATTGGGTGTTGACCTTGGTTAACAGGCCTATCAACCTTGGCTAACGAATCCGTCAACCTTGGTTAACAAGCCTGTTGACCAAGGTTGGTACCCAATTGTTCCTAAGGATAAACATACTATTCATTAGTCCTGCACGAAATGATCCCTGATGTAAAACAAATGAATGGCTTAGAATCAAACTAAAAAGAGGACAATATGTGCATCAATAATATTGTCATAGTTTCCCATATAAACACATCATAGTGGTCAACGATATTCTGAAATCCTCAAACATTGGTTAATAAGGCGCAACTTATTTCATCCTCTTTGTGATAAAAAAATCCTTTTATATTTTTACCCTTATTATGGAAAATATCAGTATAAAAAAGTAGAAACGAAGCGTGAAATGGACGATTTTGTGAAGTTCACAAACTGGTTGTATGCAGACTGTCCATACTACGTTCCTGACTTGGAAATGGATATTCGTAATACATTTAACCCGCGTAAGAATGCAGGACTGGAATACTCCGTCCTACAACCTTTTATTGCATATAACGAAGCAGGAAAACCGGTTGGGTGCATAGCGGGTATCATCAACTATCGAGCCAACCAAAAATGGCAAACGAAGAACGTCCGATTCGGATTCATAGACTTTATTGATGACCTGGAAGTATCAGCCGCACTGCTGAAAGCCGTAGAGCAATGGGGTAAGGAACACGGTATGAATTATATACAAGGTCCAATGGGCATTTTCGATTTCGACAAGGAAGGGATGCTTATTGAAGATTTCGATAAGCTGGGATCAATGATTACAATATATAACTACCCCTACTATCCCAAACACATGGCCATGTTAGGATATGAAAAGGAAGTGGATTGGGTGCAGGTTTGCATTGAAGTACCCAAAGAAATACCGTCTAAATATGCCCGTGTGACCAAACTTTCGAAAGAGATGTTCGGACTACGTGTGAAGAAATTAACCAACGCTGATGTTGTAAAGCACGGTTATGGAAGGAAAGTATTCAAACTCTTAAACACTGCCTATGCTCCCCTCTTCGGCTATACAGAATTATCAGACAAACAAGTGGATATGTATGTCAAACGATACTTCCCGCTGATAGACAAGCAAATGCTGCCCGTTATACAAAATGAGAATGAAGAAATTATAGGAGTGGCAATAACCATGGGAAGTCTGTCTCATGCCCTGCAAAAAGCCAAAGGCAAACTCTTCCCCTTAGGGTGGTATCATCTGGTTCGTGCCCTGAAATGGAAAAAGAGGAAAAAGCCGAACTGCTCCTGATAGCGGTGCGCCCCGATTATCAGGGACTGGGGGTAAATGCATTATTCTTCGATGACCTTATACCGGTTTATAATGAGCGTCACTTTAAATGGGCTGAGACAGGTCCGCAACTGGAAGACAATGTAAAAGAACTGACCCAATGGAAACCTCTGCATCCCACCCTGACAAAAAGGAGACGATGCTATAAAAAGAAATTATAATAACGATAAAAAGAGATATGGAAAGAAAAGTAGTAATCACAGGTATGGGGATATGGTCATGCCTCGGAAAAACACTCGAAGATGTACGCGATTCGCTATATACCGGAAAAAGCGGCATTATCTTCAGCCAGGAGCGCAAAGATGCCGGATTCCGTTCCGCATTATGTGCAGATCTGTTTTCGACCGTATCAATGCAGACGGAACCATCAGCGATATCAAGCACTATAATATGACGGAACTGGAACTGAAACTCCGTTATGGCAAAAATGAAAAATTCTATCAGACTCGCAATAGTCGTGTTCCAATTACATTTGATGCTTTAATCTTTAATTTCAGTCATGTCATGGCAAAGAAAAACCTGCTTGGCTCATCCTACGATTATCATCGTACGGATATCGGCATACAGAAACGTTTCTGGTTTTCAGCTTTTGGATATATCGACATTATCACCAAAGCCGGAAAGGTATGGAGCAAAGTTCCGTATCCGCCGTTAATTCTGCCGAATGCAAACCTTTCTTATACCATTCAGCCGGAAGCTTATACGAATATGAACGCCATGGAGTTTATCAGTGACGAATATGTTTCCTGGGATTTGACATACTATATGAATGGAAATCTTCTGAATCGTCTGCCTCTCATCAAGAAATTGAAAGCAAGGGAGGTATTCTGTTTCCGTGGTTTATGGGGACATCTGACGGAGAAGAATAATCCTAAGAATGGAGGGGACGGGCTATATCTTTTTCCAAAGGGTTCATATACATTAGGAAAGGCTCCTTATATGGAAGCAAGTGTGGGCGTTGAGAATATCTTTAAGTTCCTTCGCGTTGATTATGTCTGGCGATTAAACTATCGCAATCATCCGGACATTCAGACAAAGGGAATACGTTGTACAATGAGACTATCATTCTAATATCCCAACTTCTTCAGTTATAACTCCGGATATTATACAAATTATCCCCTATGCCGGCATTATATATTAGTAATGCCTACATAGGGGATTATTATTTAATTGAAGAAAGGTGCTACATATTCCGAAGATTTATTTTGTACGATAATCCTATTCATATTATATTTAATCACAACCGTTTTCGCTTCCTTATCCATCTCAAAAGCATCCATATCCTGATTCAAAGGAATGAAAGAAGGAATTTGTGCAGTGGTATATTCTGCTGCCGAAGGTGTATTTGCAGCTTCCGTTTCACATACCGGAAAACGAATGCCCAAGTCGGCTGCACGTCTGCCTTCTGCCATAAAGATTTCTTGTCGCATCAGATAAAGAACTTCTAAAAGCCCATCGACTGTGGTTGGGGCATCAATCATTTCTTCTGTAACGGAAGTACCGGAAATATAAGGAACAGAAATTAAATGAGGTGACTGACGGTCGAGCACAAGTCCGCTCCTGAATTCATCCTCCGAAGATGCGGCTACCCGGTATTCCGAACTGTTAGGATATTCTTTATACCCTCCGTTATAACGTCCTTCCAACTGATCATTAATGTCTGTTGCTACCGGACGATTGTTAACAAGCCTCAACAATGTTTTCAGAAAACCTTTTGCTCCGTTTACATCGTTGTCAGCTAAAGCTGCTTCAGCCAAAATCAAATAGGGTTCTTCCGCTTTGGCAATACAGATAGGACGTGCCTCTTTTGCCTTAGTCTGAAAATATTTCGGATCAAGGAAATCCAAACGAGGCAGTGGTTGGAAATTGGTGCCATAAATATATCCCTGAATAGAACTTATCACATTATTCTCCCCATCAAATGTCACCTGTTTTGTGAAATCCGTCGACAACGTCAAGACATTGCTGGCATACTTCACTGCATTTACTTTATCTCCGAGCCGATAATAGGCACGGGCTATCAAGGTGTTGATAAATGCTGTTTCATCCGTATCACTTGTAAATTTCAGAGCCTCCGTAAATGTAGAGATAGCCAGATTCAGGTTCTCCTTCCAGCCCTTTATCTCTCCCCCGTTTTCAACAGGGAGCGCCCGGAAATATTCTCCTGCCAGGAGATAAGAATATCCCTTGATATAATAGAGATTATAGCGTTGTTCATCTGTAGTAGTTGCATCGGCCTTAGCCACTACTTCTAATCCCTGGATCGCCGTTTCCCGCAATGTACCTACGTGACGCTGCAAATTGGTTACATCTATATCCGTATACAGGATAGTGGGAAAATCGAAAACCTTACTACTCTGGCTATAGTTATTAAAATAATTATCGGAGAGTATTTCAGTCAATTCCACATACGAACCGATAATCGTGGCAAACGAACGGTTGGCTCCGTTCACCCAAGTACTCATGGCATTAGGAGTCTTCAGAAATGTATCTTCATCTACATTCGGATTAATGATCTCATTCGGTTGTAAAAGTTCACAAGACGAACAGGCACAAGCCAGAGAAGCTATCAATATATAATTCTTAATGTTCATATCTATATTTATTTACGAGTTAAACTAATGATTAAAAAGAGACACGTATCGTTCCCACGTACTGACGGGGAGTGGAATAAGAAGAGTAGTTCAATCCACCTACCGCTACTGCACCTTGCGAACGGGCACCTGCCAAGGCAGCTTCCGGGTCTACCGATGAGGCTGTAAAGGCAAACGGATTATAAACATTGAAAGCCAGATTGACTGATTTCAGATACTTCTTCGGCTTATAATCATAAGCTATTCCGATATTCCTGATTTTCAGGAAATCTGATTTCTCTACGAAAAAGTTAGTGAAATTAAGCCAGTTAGCACCCTGGTCAAGTCCTTCCAGTGCTTTCTCTGGAATAGCATCGTCTTTCAGACCCTTTGAGAAACGGAACTGGCGGTCGAACGAATGTACATAAGCTCCATATTGATAATCACCGCTGAGCATGAACGAAAGATTCTTATAACTTGCCGACAAAGAGAAGTTACCATAAGCTGTAGGAAGTGTAGAGCCCAGATTCTGTAAAGGCAGAATTTCCTTCAGTGAGTTATCCGGATTCAGTACGGCCTTATAACCACGGATGAAACCTACCGGTTCTCCTTCAGCTACCACCGTTTGAACCGTTCGCGAAGAGAAACCGCCAATAGCAAAAGGCACTGCATTACCAATACTCAATACTTTATTATGATTCGTATTATAAGATGCATTCAGGCGAACATTCCAATCTTTTGTATCCACTAATTGCAGCCCTAGGCTCAATTCAATACCTTTATTCTCTATTTCACCGACATTAGACAAATAGTTGGCAGACTGACCGGATGAAGGAAGGGACGGGATACTGAAAAGAGCGTCTTTGGTCAGAGCATAATAATAAGTAAATCCCAAATTCAATACACGATTGAAAAGCACAGCATTAAAACCGGCTTCATACGAATGTTTCTTTTCAGGTGCCAGATCCGGATTTCCATATTTACCAAAAGAAGCGGCTTGCCCTCCCTGGAAAGAATTGAACGCCACAGTACGTTGATATTCAAAAGCAGGAGGATAACTACCGGCAATACCATAATTGGCCAGAATACGGAAACTGCTTACAAGATTATTCTCTTTCAGTCTCTGCATAAAAGGTTCTTCAGAGAGAACATAAGAAAGTCCTACTTTGGGATAATACTGCCAGCCTACATTGTCACCAAAAGCAGTATTATAGTCCGAACGCAATCCCAAATCAATGTAATAGCGGTCCAGGAAACCGATATTTTCCTGAATAAAGTAACCGTAATTATACAGATAGCTTAGCCATTCATTAGAAGTTAACGTTCCCGCACCCTCTATTATCTGGGCACCATCACGTACGTTTGTTCCATTATATACCGACTGGTGGTCATAAGTGCTAAAGAACTGGAAGCCTGCCGTAGAGATCAGACTAAAAACATCTTTATAACGATATTTATGCTGTCCGTTCAAATCCAAAGTCAGACCGAAATAGTTGCGGTCGAAGTTGGAGATACTGCCTGCATCTGAAGTTCCTTCCGGCTTCTGTTGGGTGTGAATCAGATATTCATTAGTTATGATGTTCTTATTGGTATTCAATCGATAATCTACTCCTAATACCCCTTTGAAAGTCAGATTAGCCAGAGGAGCATAGCTCAGAGATTGGGAAGTCTGAAAACGCTTTACGGACTCACGGTTGTTTTGCAATGCCTCTGCTTTCGTAACAAAAGCCTTCATCTGAGCAAAAGTATAGTCATCCAAAGCGTCCAGATCAGCGCCATAATTCACCAGTTCGCCCGCTGCATCCGTATACCTGAAATTGGTAGCCGCAGCGCCTTCCGTAAACCATAATCCGGTATATCCTCCCTGGTTACCATTGCGGCTTCTCGCAAAGTCTTCTATCACCATACCAAATGAATTCTGATATTCAAACTGTTCATTGAATTTCATTCTTGAACCGAAACGCAAGTCATATTTACGATCCTCGTTACCATTCTTTATCAGAGTTCCCGTACCGTTACTCATGCTGCCACCAAAACTATAACCGAACTTCTCTGTTCCACCGTCAAAGCCGATACGGTACTTCTGTGTGAATCCTATCTGATGCAACAGCTCTTTGGTACGTTTAAAATGATAAAACTGGGAAGAAGCAATATCCGCCTCCAATTGAGTTTCGGCAAAGAACGTAGTCTTCTGCTCTGCTCCTTTCTTTGTAAAAATCTGAATAACGCCATTGGCCGCATCTGAACCATAGAGGGTAGTAGCCGCACCACCCGTCACATACTCAATGTGATCGATATTCTCCATCGGAATATCACCGATAGAACCGGTCACTGCACTGTTTCCGCTTAATGAGTTATTCAAAGTTGCACCTGTGTTCATATTATCCACACGCACTCCGTCTACATAAATCACGGGAGTAGAGTTAGAGAAAGCAGAAGATAGACCTCTTGACTTTACCAGTGAAGTTGCACCTGCCTGACCGCTGGACATCGTTATCTGCACATTGGGGAGAGCATTTTGCAACACCTGGTCTATACGCCCCTGTTTCATACGTTCCAGTTCCTTACTGCTGACAGTGGTTACATTCGATGATAACCGGCGTTTTTGCACCTCAGCCCCCTGGCCTGTTACCACAACCTCATCCAATTTGAAGTTATCCTGATCAAGTTCCACTTTTAATTCATCGACCGGACTTATAGCAACCAGCTGCGTTTCATATCCTATATAGGACACTTTCAACTTGCTCCCTTGGGCAGCAGTTATTTGAAACACTCCATCTATATCGGTAATGGTACCTACGGATGGATTATCATTCAAAACCAGTGTTACACCTGCCAACCGTTCCCGCGTCTTCTTATCAAAAACAATTCCCTTCATCCTGATTGTAGAAGCTTTCTTGGAAACTTCTTTTTTGAATATCAGAATTGAATTGTTTTCGATCTTATACCCTATTGTAGCGGGTAGCAATTTCTCCAAGACTTCTGCAATTTCCGCATTCTCTGTCTCAATACTGATTTTTGTATCTACATTAAGCACCTGCGAACTATAGGCTACCGTCAGCCCTGTCTGTTTCGTAATTCTGGCGAAAATTTCCTTTAAGGCAACTTCCCTACACTTCAGAGTTACTTTCTGAGCAGCCATAACAGAAGTCAAGCCCAGAAAAGCCATTAAAACAATCAAAATACCTCGTTTCATTTTTATACGTTAAATGATTAATGAAATTAATTCAATATGATCTTTATACGTACTATTGACACAAAGGTTAAGCTAAAGTGTATAACGGGAACATGTCTTTTACATGTCAATACTATTTCATTCGTACCCGGATGGTATCTCCCTTCTGAAAACGGACAGGAGAGATTATTTCAAGTGTCTCCATCACTTCTTCCAAAGAGGCTTTCTTCACGCAAAAAGTATAAGAATACTGATAGACAACCGTATCTCCGACACAGAAAGGGACACCGTAATGCAAATCCAATTCTTTCAGCACTTCCTTCATCGGAGTATTCCGGAAATCGATCTCCTGTTCTTTCCAACGAATAAGCCCGCTTACTCCTTCCTGTAATTGAAGCATACAAGCGTTTTTCACCTTATTATATATAAGTGATTCGCCCGGACGCAAAGAGTATTCTTGCCGGTCACCATAAAGTAAATCTACCTGCCCTTCATCCAGTTCAACTATGATGTCCGGTTCGCAAGCATAGGCCTGCAAATGAAAAGAAGTTCCTGTCACTCGGATAGAAGCTTTATCCAAATCAACAATGAAGGGTCTGTGAGAATTCTTGCTCACCTCAAAATAAGCTTCCCCATCCAAAGTCACCCTACGCTCCGTCAGACCGAATTTATCTGGATAACAAAGACGGGAACCGGGATACAAGTAAACACGGGTACCATCCTGAAAAGCTATTTGCATCCGTTCTCCCTTCGCCACATGGATATCCTGGTAAAACGGAGGTTCAAAAAGAGAAACCTGCGTATTAAGATAGAGTAATATGGCTATAACAGCTGCAACGGGTACCACCACCGCTACCACTTTTAGAGTTAGTCCGGCAAAACGTCTTCTCGAAATTTTCTTTTGCAGATTGCAGAATACCCTTTTACGGGATTCTTCACAGACACCATCATCCATATTTTCTCTTTCCTCAAAGAAATCGGCATCCATTTGCGCAGCAAGATACGCCTGCCCTTCATTCGTAGCCAGCCAACGTCCCCACTCCCGTGCCTTTTCCTTACCGGCTTCACCAGCAAGTACCTTATTCATCATTACATCTTTTATTGCATTCATCAATATAATTCTTTGAGGTAGTATTTCAATAACTGTATGGATTGTGTATAATAGTTCTTCACTGTTCCCACAGGTATATTCAGTTTATGAGCTATCTCTTGATTATTCAACCCTTCATATATCTTCAGCAAACATATCTCCCGCTTAGCTCCCGGCAATTGCTTCACAGCCCGGTAGAAGCAACTCAGTTTTCTTTCTTCCTCCAGCTTTTCCTGCAAACCATCGTCTACAATATCATTTTCTTGCTGGATGTTTTCATATTGCCTGACTATCCATTCATTTTTATCACGAATCATATTCAGAACATGATTCTTCGCCATTGTATAAAGGTAATTTTTCAGACTCACCGTAATGCAAACAGAAGAACGGGATTCCCATAAGCGCAAATATACCTGCTGAACCACGTCTTCAGCAAGTTCTCTGTCTTGCAAATACCTGCAAGACAAGGAGTATAGCATAGAATAGTACTTATTATATATCTGCGTAAATGCATCTTGACTGCCTTGTCTGAGCAAGGAAAGCAAGTACTCGTCCTCGTAAAAAGAGTCACCTGTCGCCATAATCGGAATATTTTAAAAGAAAATGCAAAAGTATGCCCAAGAGAAGGACTTTCCGGTTACAAGCAAATTATATTTCTGTTACAAGTCTCTGCCATATACTAAAAATGACCGCTTATGAGCGGTCATTTTTAGTATATGCAATCTATTTTATCTTAATCTTAATCTGTCACCTACTTCCGGTATATATTCATCATCTTTCCGATTCATCTTATACAGGTTCTTCAACCGTATACCATATTTTTGTGAAATGGTATGCATGGAATCACCATCTTTCACAATGTAAACTGTATGTGGCTTAGAGGCTTTCTTTTTCTTACTTTTCAAATAGATAATATCACCCGCTTCCAATGTATAATCCTTATGCAAATCATTATACTTCACCAGTTTCTTCCAACTGATATCGAATTCCTTACCCAGAAAACGGAAAGTATCGCCATCACGAGCTACAACATAAGCTATATCATTAGCTATATATACCTGATGCGGATTAGCCAGCCAGGGTTTCTTCTTCAATTCCTTTGCCCACTTACGGGCTTCACGCTTACTCATGCCACGACTGTCATACTTATAAAGATCATAATCCTCTATGATTGTTATCAGTCGGTTAGCATAAGAGGGATCAGTTGCATATCCGGCTTTCTTCAGACCACGTGCCCAACCTTTATAATCTGTAACTTTCAGATCAAACAGGAAAGCGTAACGCACGCCCCGTTTCAGAAAAGCGGAGTGATCTTCATAAGAGTCCCTGGGATTGCTGTATGCACGAAAACATTCATTGCGGGCATCATCATCATGACGCACTGTACGTCCACGCCAGTTACTACCGCATTTAATGCCGAAATGATTATTACTTTTGCGTGCCAGTGCGCTCTGTCCGGCACCGCTTTCAAGAAGCCCTTGTGCCAAGGTAATACTAGCAGGTATCTTGTGTTCCTTCATTTGTTGTACGGCAAGCGGAGCATACTTCTCTATATATTCCACGTAACGGGTATTCCGGCGCTGCGCCTGAGCGGCAACGGTACAAACCAGAAGTGCCAGGATCGCAGTGAGTCTGATAGCGTTAATTCTATTCATATCAGTAAAAGTTGAGGTACAAAAATCTTAAAAAGAATTGGAATTACCAATCTCTTTTCTAACTTTGTAACATTAATTACAATATACATCACTGCCTTATGAAAGATTTGACCTTACAAATTGACATTAAAATATACGATTATAATGAATTAAGTGATGCTGACCGCCAACTGATGGATGCCGCATGCGAAGCTACCCAACGCAGTTATGCCCCCTACTCACACTTCTCCGTGGGTGCCGCTGCACGTTTGGCAAATGGTACAGTTGTCACAGGTACCAATCAAGAAAACGCAGCTTATCCATCGGGACTTTGTGCCGAACGTACTACCCTGTTTTATGCAAACTCCCAATATCCCGATCAGGCAGTAGAAACACTTGCCATTGCTGCACGCAATGAACGGGATTTTTTGGATGATCCGATTCCACCCTGTGGTGCATGCCGTCAAGTGATGCTTGAAACTGAAAAACGCTTCAAACAACCGATGCGCATTTTACTCTTCGGGAAAAAGGGTATTTACGAAATGAAGAGTGTAGGCGCTTTGCTGCCTTTGTCATTTGACGCGTCTTCTATGGAATAATACTTCCAAAACTTATTTCTCTATCCATTTACTGACCATCCTGCGTAACTCGAGTGGCGAAACAGGTTTGGTCAAAAAGTCATTGCAACCCACATTGAGTGCCAATGCCCTATCATCGTCATAAGCAAATGCCGTAAGTGCAATGATGGGCACCTGAGCACCGCCTTCCCTTAACATAACGACTGTATCTATCCCGTTCATACCCGGCATCTTCATATCCATAAAAATGAGATCAGGAGCTTGAGTATTGAAAAGGTCTATAGCTTCATTGCCGTCATGTGCTCTCAGCAGACGGTAATCCTTCCTGAGAAGCGCCTCGATCAACAAGTAGTTACTATCTATATCCTCAGCCACCAGAATTAGAGGCTTATAGTTTCTTGAAACGATCTTTATAACTTGATCTCCACTCTTTGTTACAGCATCCGGATCCAGTGAGGCATCAAGTGTATATGGATGTGTAAACCAGAAACATGAACCTTCTCCCTCACGTGAGTTTACTCCAATCTGTCCTCCCATCCGCTCTACCAAACTCTGACATATAGACAAACCAAGACCGGCACCCTGTGAAAAAGAGTCGAGTTTTACAAAACGACTGAAAATCTCATGCTGCTGTTCAGCAGGAATACCTTTACCGGTATCCGTTACACAGAAACGCAGCTGGCTGTCATCTTCCAACCTATAGGAAAGAGTGACCGATCCCTTGGCTGTAAATTTCAAAGCGTTGGTTATGAAATTAGAAAGTACCTGCATAATTCGATTCTTATCGGCATCAACCATTATCTGAGGTGAACTTTCGTCAAAACGTAACACCACCGCCTCATCATGTTTTTTATGCGAGCAGGTGGAAATGACTTCGCGGCAAAGTCGGGCCACATCCACTCTTGTTATAATAAGCTCTACCGTACCGGCCTCAATTTTAGAAATATCCAAAATATCAGAAATAAGATTAAGCAGCAGTTCGTTGTTCTCCTCTACCAGAGACATGTACGATTCACGCTCATCATCATCGGCTTCGGCAAGCAGACTTGAAAAGCCCACGATAGCATTCAAAGGAGTGCGTATTTCATGGCTCATGTTCGCAAGGAATGCTGATTTCAGTCTATCCGACTCCTCCGCTTTTTCCTTAGCCTGAATCAGCTCCAGTTCCACCTGCTTACGAGTAGTAATATCAGTGGCCAATTCCATGATTGCCCATCGTCCGTCGAGCCATTTTATCGCCATACTCTGGATGGTATACCAACGTTCGGTAATTGGATTATAGTCTTCCCAGAAATGAACACCTGTAAATTTGCGATCAGCATCGAGCAACTGTGGTTTCGGGCAATGCGCACACAATCCATTAAACCCTGCATTCAGCATTTTCCAGCATTCTGCATTTTCCGAAACCTGTCCGGCTTCTTCCCTGAAAGGCTTATTTGCAAAAAGCACCTTCTGTGTATCATAATCACAAACAAAGATATTGGCATTGATATTATCCAATACCTTTTGCATGGTTCGCTGAGACAATTGCAGGGAAGTTTCTACTTGCCAGCGTTTCGTAGCGGTAGATACAATTTGCGATATTTGGCTCATTAGTTCCACATCTTTTTCGTCCCACTGCTTATTCCAGCAAAAGTTGAATGACAGGAAGCCGAAATGCACCCCTAACTGTGACAAAGGAAAAACAGCAATAGCTTTTACACCCTGAATTTCAAGCATCTGAGTAATAAAGGGATCGAGTGAATAAATATCAGACGTACAGATGATTTGGTTTTCTTCGAGCATGTCGAACCAAGGCTTCCCCGCTTCAATAGTCATACTCCGCAAGTAATCTATGGCCGGTTCAATACCATCGTTACACCATTCATTGGTGCATCCGTACGTAACTCCGTCAAGGTGGTTTTCCCATGTTGCCAAACGATCAACGCCGGTATAACGACCGATTTCTGCAAGTGCCATATTCATGGCTGTGGGAATATCTGGTTCCAATTGAAGTATTTGCAGTACCTTAATAAACAGTGCCTGCCGCCGATTGGTTGCTTCCAGATTCTCCTGAATGGCAATCAGGTCTCTGGATTTCTCTTCGACCATCTGTTCGAGCCGGGTACGGTACTGTTCCAGTTCCATACCGACTTCTTCTTGTTCGGAATCAGTAGATTTCATATTTGATTGATAACTGTAAATTGAATAAAATGATTACTTGAACTCTAACGAGCCATATCACATATTCTGCAAATATATGGATTTATTTTACAAATAAAAATTTTCCTATAAAAAGCTATTTCCAAAAGAAATGTTTATCTTTGCGCCCACTAACTAAATAATTGCTACGATGAGAATTTCTAAGTAAAGACAAACATTTCGGTAAACATCACTTTTCACATGCTTTATAATTCAGAATGCTGAGCATCACAAACGTGAATGTTTAGCCAATACTGTGTTTGTCTATTCCCTCCAAAATCAAGATTTTATTGTATCAGAAGTCCTTTTGATACAGTGTATTCACTTCTTTAAACACAGTATTTACCATGAGTATTATTATCAGAGACCTTAGTTATGTCCATTCCGACAAAGAAATCCTGTTCCAACATTTGAACCTCATTGTTAATCCGGGTGATAAAATGGCACTGACCGGAAACAACGGTTGTGGAAAGTCCACTTTAATGAAGATTATTGCAGGAGATTTATCCGCTACAAGGGGAACTGTCAGTCGTCCGGAACATCTTTACTATGTGCCGCAACATTTCGGGCAATATGATGATCAGACTATTGCACAGGCTTTAAGGATAGATGGCAAACTAGAAGCTTTACATGCCATCCTGAATGGAGATGTATCCGAAAAACATTTCACCGCACTAAATGATGACTGGAATATTGAAGAACGTACCCAAGCTGCCTTGTCTGCCTGGGGAATGGATAGTATTCCCCTCTCCCGCCTGATGTACGGATTAAGTGGAGGAGAAAAAACACGTATCTTCCTTGCCGGTATGGAACTACACTCACCTACCGCTATTTTACTGGATGAACCAACAAATCATCTAGATACAGCAGGAAGACAACGGCTATATGATCTTGTACAGCGTACTCCTGCCATTGTACTTGTCATCAGCCACGACCGGGCTTTACTAAACCTATTACCTACCATTTGTGAGTTATCTTCTACCGGACTGACTTTCTATGGTGGTAATTATGATTTTTTTAAAGAACAAAAGGGCGTCCGGTTGAATGCTTTGCAAGAACAATTAGAAGAAAAGCAAAAAGCTCTGCGACTTGCCCGGAAAACAGCCCGTGAATTGGCAGAACAGAAGGCAAAACAAAATGTACGGGGTGAGAAAGCTGCCATCAAAAAGGGAATCCCCCGTATTATGATGGGTGCTATGAAGAACAGAGCGGAAGCAAGCACTAATAAACTGAAAAGTGTGCATACTGAAAAAGCGGAGAAGTTGCAACAGGACATGCAGAACATTAAGAGTGCTTTACCTCTTGCGGAGAAATTAAAAACGAATTTCAATGCTTCCACCCTGCATGAAGGTAAGATATTGGCTACTGCAAAGGAACTGAACTTTCAATATCCGGATGCTCCCCAGCCTATATGGAAAATCCCGTTGAGTTTTCAGCTACGGAGTGGCAACCGCTTCTATATTGAAGGCAATAACGGCAGCGGCAAAACCACATTGTTGAAACTGCTTTGCGGAGATCTTTCTGCCGTCAGCGGAACACTTGACCGTATTGATTTCAGCACAGTTTATCTGGATCAGGAATATTCTCTTATCCATAATGAATATAGTATTCTGGAACAGGCGGAATATTTCAATCGGCGCCATCTGCCGGAGCATGAGCTGAAAACGATATTGAATCGTTATCTCTTCCCGGCAGCTACATGGAACAAGTCTTGCAGGTTACTTAGTGGTGGAGAAAAGATGCGCCTTTCCTTCTGTTGCCTGATGATTGCAGATAACACCCCGGATGTTTTCATACTGGACGAACCGACCAATAATCTGGATATTGAAAGTATCGAGATCATTACAGCAACCATCCGGGACTATAGAGGAACGGTAATCGCTATATCACATGATAAGGAATTTCTGAAAGAAATAAACTGTAAATCATGGGTTAAGTTAGAAAGCAAATAGCTTACTAACTTTTTTCTCTTACTTACTACGAAAGGTTTACCAGTTGTACAACTTATACAGCCTGGGTTATACAACTCAACACGTATGAGTTATACAACTGGTAAGGCTTTTATAATAGATAAGACAAGAAGGAGCCATAAGTATAAAGGTTCTTCCGTTAAATCATAAAAAAAGTACTATTTTTGTAATTGAAGGCACATTAAGAATCACTTCATCAACGAGAAGAAAAAGGATATAAATCAATACGTTATGGCAGGCATCAAAGATTTAGAGACATTATTATCCAGTATCGATCCTGTTCTGGATGAACGCAGTTTTGTTTTTTGTACTTTTCCCGAATTCCATTGGGATGATGTACATCAATTGAACCCCATCGGCTTTTTCCATGAAAAAGAGGGACTGACGCTTATCATCACCCAACAAGAGGCTATTGATAAAAATATAGATTATGAATCTGTTTATAAGCTCATTTCCCTAAATGTACATTCAAGCTTGGACGCTGTTGGATTAACAGCCGCATTTTCAACTAAATTGGCAGAAAAGAATATTAGTGCCAATGTGGTTGCTGCGTACTACCATGATCACATTTTTGTGCCTGAAGCAAAAGCAGAGCAAGCTTTAGCCGCTATTTCCGAGTTTCGTCTACAAAGCCATCCGGTTTGTCTCAAATAAAAGAGTAGCGTATTGCAGAGACCTATCTTTGTCGCATTAAACCAAAAACGATAAAGATGGATAAAACTAAAGTATTAGTAATAATTGCATTGCTAATTTCAATTTACTCTTTCGGAAAAGAAGTTTCTAATATCCCCGGACAAGCATCGGTTGATAATGAGAATATCCCACAAAGTAGTGGACGCCCCGTACAAACACTGCGAGGAGTAGTCAATGACCGGGCATCAGGACATCCTATTCCGTATGCTACGATACAGTTGACGGATATTCCGGGATTAGGGATGATGTGCGATAGTCTCGGACGTTTCGCACTTCCAAAAGTTCCGGTAGGCCGTCATTCTGTACAAGCCTCTTTCATGGGATATGAGTCAGCGACTGTACGGGAGATTCTGGTGACTTCCGCTAAGGAAGTTTATCTGGAAATAGATTTGCAGGAAAGCGTAAACGAACTGAGCGAAGTAGTGGTTCATGCGCACAACCGGAACGAAGCCATGAATAAAATGGCTGTCGCAGGAGCGCGTATGCTCAGCGTGGAAGAAGCGAGTCGCTATGCAGGTGGATTTGATGATCCGGCCCGACTGGTTGCTTCATTTGCCGGAGTAACGCCAAGCGTTTCCAATAATGGTATATCTATCCACGGTAATGCTCCGCATTTATTGCAGTGGCGACTGGAAGATGTGGAAATTCCCAATCCAAACCATTTCGCAGATATCGCCACCTTAGGAGGTGGAATTCTATCCTCACTCAGTGCACAGGTTTTAGGAAACTCCGACTTCTTCACAGGTGCTTTTCCGGCAGAATACGGCAATGCTGTTTCCGGTGTCTTCGACATGAAGCTACGCAACGGAAACAACCAGCGAAATGAAAACACATTCCAGATAGGTATCATGGGAATAGATTTCGCCTCCGAAGGTCCGTTAAGCAAGAAACATAAGGCTTCGTATATCTTCAATTACCGCTACTCCACTACAGGATTACTGAACGTTGACTTAGGTGGAAAGATGGACTATCAAGACCTGAACTTCAAACTAAACTTCCCCACCCGCCACGCAGGTACCTTCTCCGTATGGGGAACCGCCCTCATTGACAAATACAAAAGCTCATTCGACAAGGATCCCGACAAATGGGATTATCTGGAAGACGCAGCGCAAGCACATTCCAATCAATACATGGCAGCCGGAGGCATCACGCACCGCTACTTCTTTAACGAAAACACCTTGCTGAAAACGACTCTTGCCGGTACCTATTCCGACCAAGAAGCCTCTCAATTTAATTTCGACCGTGAACTGAACAGTTCTCCTTTCCTTGACCAGTATAGCAGAAGCACCAACCTGATACTGACTTCCTCACTGAACCGGAAGGTAAGCAACCGCTTCACAAACAAGACCGGATTCACGTATACGCAAATGTTCTACAACATGGATATGAAACTCGCCCCCTTCATTGAAAAACCGCTGGACTTAATCTCCCAAGGAGATGGAAACACCAGCCTGATTTCTGCCTACAACAGTTCTGCATGGGGAATGAGTGAGCGGTTGAGTCTGAACTTCGGCTTATACGGACAATTACTCACCCTGAACAATCACTGGACGCTGGAACCTCGTGCCGGTCTGAAATATCAGGCAAATATAAAAACATCTTTCGCACTGGCTTACGGTATGTACAGCCGCATGGAAAAGCTCGATGTGTACTTTGTAAAGACACAAAGCACAGGCGACGAGTCCGTGAATAAAGACCTCGACTTTACGAAAGCACATCACCTGATGTTCTCGTTCGCCTATAAAATTTCGAATAACATGAGCCTGAAAGTAGAGCCTTACGTACAGTTCCTGTACGATGTCCCCGTCATGCGCGACAGCTCTTTCTCCGTCCTCAACCGGAATGACTTCTTCGTAGAAAATACGTTAGTGAACAAAGGTCGCGGACGAAATATAGGAGTAGACATCACCTGGGAACGTGCATTGAGCAAAGGGCTTTATTATATGGTGACCGCTTCCTTATTTGATTCGCGCTACCGTGGCGGCGACGGAGTATGGCACAACACACGCTTCAACCGGAAATATGTATTGAACGGACTGATAGGCAAGGAATGGATGCTGGGACGCAACAAACAGAACATCCTTAGCGTCAACCTGAAAATGACATTGCAGGGCGGGGAACGATATGCACCGATTGATGTGGAAGCAACGATGGCATATCCCGACAAAGAAGTGCAGTATGATGAAATGCGGGCATACTCCATACAGCGTTCGCCGATGCTGATTGGCAACTATACAGTGAGTTATCGTATCAACAAGCGCCGCGTTTCCCACGAATTCGCCATAAAAGGTATCAATTTTACGGGAGCCAAAGAGTACATCCAACACCTTTATAATATAAAAACCGAGAAGATAGAGGCCAGCGAACAGAAAACGGGGTTAACTAATATCAGTTATAAAATAGAGTTTTAGTTATTGAGAAAACTCTATTATCCATGAATTTATTCTATCTTCGTTGTCCTAATTAAAAAGGATTCCAATGAAAACAATACCTATCATAGGCAATGACAATTCTTTCCTATACCGTTTTCTGGTCAGTCCACGCCTCCGGCCGGCCAGACATGCAACGCTCATTGTAGCACTGCTTGTCATAGCCAGCAATCTGGTATTGTTCACTCTGCGGGATGCAACGGGGGCATTGGGAAAATGGCTATACCTGCTTATATTCAATTTGTTTGTGCTGTATGGCTCTCTTTTCTATTTTAATCTGCTTTACCTGACGCCCCGCTATCTGCTGAAACAGGAATACCTGACATATATCCTCTGCTTGTCGGGCGGTTTAATTGTGGTGTTTGCCTTGCAAGCCACACAAGAATATACGGTATCAGCAGTTCTGCACATACCTAATATTTTCACCGGATATCCTAAGATAGCGTTTGTGATGGATTATCTTTCTTCTTTTCCGTTGACGCTCCTCAGCATTATCGGTGGTAGTATGACCGTCCTGTTGCGGTTATGGATACTGGAAAACCAGCGTGTGATGCAATTGGAGAAAATCAGGTTGCAGACGGAAATAGAACATCTGAAAGAACAGATTAGTCCTTCGATGCTGTTCCGGGTGCTTCATTATTCGGGAGAACAGGCATTGGTGAATCCGGGGAAAGCTTCCAAAATGCTGATGAAGCTGAGCCAGATACTCCGCTATCAGTTGTACGACTGCAACCGGGAGAAGGTTTTGCTGAATACGGAAATCAAATTTCTCACGAACTATCTGGAACTGGAACAGCTCGTTTCGGGCAAGTTTGACTTCCGGATCAATGCATCCGGAGAAACCGGGCGCACGTTTATATTTCCTTTGCTTTTTATCCCGTTCATACAGTACGCCGTAAAGCAAACAGAGGCGCAGGAGGCGCAACCAGCCTCTATTGAAATCAGCCTGGAAGCAGAGAATGATACCGTTCTGTTCAACTGCCAGGTAAAGGGAAGGGGACAAGTTGACGAGGGAACCAGGGGACAAGGTTCCTTGCGGCATACAGCAGATATTGCGCAGCCCCTTGTTCCCTCATCACCTTGTCCCCTTGTCAGCTATCAGGAACTGAACAAAATCCGGCAACGCCTCGACTTGCAATATGGAGAACAATATCAGTTAGAGGTAAATCGCCAAAGCATCCGGCTTGAACTGAAAGGAGGTGGAAAATGACCGGTAACCATTTCACTAATTTCCTGCTCGCTCCCCAATATCGGGTGGCAAGGCATCTGTTCCTGCAATTTGTCGTGTTTCTCATCACGGTGAACATACTTTGGAATGTCCCCATACGTCCGCTTTCATTGTCGCAAAGGTTACTTGGATGGGCCATCTACTTTATCTCTATCGATGTGGTTTTCTATATCAACCTATATTGGTTGTTTCCCCGCTTCCTGCTGAAAGGCCGTCTGCTGACGTATGCGTTCGGAGTGCTTTCGGTGAGTCTGGTAATCATTGTGGCTGTAGCGGTATTTCAGATTCTCACTGTCGAGGTTACGACTACCGCAGTCCACTCCGAACTGATACCTATCCTGATAAATGCCATATCGGGAGTGTTGGCAATGGGATTCACCATAGCCGGGATGTCCGCCATACTCCTGCTCCGTCACTGGATACTCTACAATCAGCGGGTAGATGAACTGCAATCCGCCACCCTGCACTCGGAACTGAGGTTTCTCAAGAACCAGATAAATCCTCACTTCCTGTTCAATATGCTGAATAACGCCAATGTGCTCATTCGCAAAAATCCTGCCGAGGCATCACAAGTATTATTCAAGCTCGAAGATTTATTGCGCTATCAGATGAACGACAACTTCCGCGAACACGTGCCTCTCCGTTCGGATATCCGTTTTCTGAATGATTATCTCAATCTGGAAAAGATACGGCGCGACCACTTCGACTACAGCATCACCGAAGAGGGAGAGATTGATGCCATACAGTTACCGGCATTGCTTTTCATCCCCTTTGTGGAGAATGCCGTGAAGCATAACTTTGACAGTGAGCATCTGTCATACGTCCATCTTTTCTTTAAGGTTGATAATGACCGCCTGGAGTTCCGTTGTGAGAATTCCAAGCCTGCCGTCGCAATCGCCAAAAGCCGGGTAGGCGGCATCGGACTGACCAATATCCGCCGGAGACTTGAGCTATTATATCCCGGCCGCTACCTTCTGGAAGTAGTGGAAACAGAAAATCAATATACAGTAACTCTAAAACTGAACTTATGAATTGTATTATCATAGACGATGAACCCCTGGCACGTGAAGCCATGGAAATGTTGGTAGAAGAAAATAAAGAGCTTTGCTTACTGGGCATGTTCAACAATGCTGCGTCTGCCGCGCGGTTTATGGAAGAGCATTCTGTCGACCTTATCTTTCTGGATATTCAGATGCCCGGCATCACCGGCATAGAATTTGCGCACACCGTCTCCAAACGAACACTTATCATCTTCACCACCGCCTACACGGAGTATGCCCTGGACAGCTATGAGGTTGATGCCATCGACTATCTGGTAAAGCCGATAGAAGCGGAACGTTTCCAGAAGGCTGTACTAAAAGCCCTCTCCTATCATTCGCTATTGATGAAGGAAGAGAAAGAAGCCCTTGAAACCAACGTATCTTCCGAGTATTTCTTCGTCAAATCCGAACGGAAATACTTCAAAGTGAACTATGCCGATATTCTCTTTATCGAAGGCCTGAAAGACTATGTAATCCTTCAATTACCGGAACAGCGCATCATTACCCGCATGAATATGAAAGGTATCTCCGAACTCTTGCCACAGGATATGTTCCTCCGGGTAAACAAATCGTATATCGTCAATACCCGGCACATCGATTCGTTTGATAACAATGACATCTATATAGGCAATTATGAGATTGCCATAGGGAACAGCTATCGCGACACATTCTTTGAAGAATTTCTAATGAAAGGAAAAAGAAAAGAGTGATAAAGTGGTAAGGTGATAGAGTGATAAGTTATCATTTATCAAAATAATCATGTACTTTTGTATTCCGAAATAGTTACTTAACAGGTTTACATATATGATACAAATTCGTCCCAGCCAGCTTTCAGACTTAGACCGTCTGATGGAGATATTCGATCATGCCCGCAAGTTTATGGCATCTGCAGGAAACGGAAACCAGTGGATCAATGGCTACCCACAGCGTGAACTGATTGCTAAAGAAATCACCAACGGACATTGTTATGCATGCGAAGATGAGCACGGAAAAATCGTTGGAACATTTTGTTTCGTTCCGAGTCCCGATCCTTTTTATACCCTTATCGAAGATGGAGCCTGGCTGAATGATGATCCCTATTATGTGATTCACCGTATCGCTTCCGACGGAAGTTACAAAGGCATTGGCGATATCTGTTTAAACTGGTGCGCCAAGCAATATCCAAGCTTACGTGCGGATACGCATAAAGACAATATTATCATGCAAATTCTGCTTACGAGAAACGGATTTATCCGCTGCGGAGTTGTGTATGTATCTAACGGGACAGCAAGAATCGCATACCAAAAGATAGTCTGAATAATAATTGCTTCCACGTAAATCTGCTATACACTGAATAAATAATCAAAAAACAGAAATATTATAAGACAATGGAAGATACAGAAAAACAAGAACCTACGCAGTGGTTCGTCTTTTTTAAAGACCAACTGCTGCTGAAAAAAGAGAAAACAGAAAAAGGAGAGATTAAATACAGTGTACCTTATGGTACAGAACCACCGTTGGCCCCCGGCTCAGGTAGTACGATCCATGAAGTCTTTCTGCCCACGGATGAAATGGTACATGCATTCGCCATTGAACAGCTCGTTACTGAAACTGAAGAATGGGTTATGGTCAACCTCCGGGGTTCCTACGAATACATCACTCTGGACGAATATAAAGCTGCCGGAAAAGCATATCAGATACTGTATTGGGATCAGCATAGCCGTTTTTGTCCTGCGTGTGGTATGCCTACGGAACATAAGACCCCTATCATGAAAAAATGCCCTTCGTGTGCTTACGAAATATATCCACCTATTTCTACAGCTATCATTGTACTAATACGCCGCGGGGAAGAAATCTTGCTGGTGCATGCCCGCAATTTCCGCGGAACATTCTATGGTTTGGTAGCCGGTTTCCTCGAAGCAGGAGAAACTCTGGAACAATGCGTACAACGCGAAGTGATGGAAGAAACCGGATTGCGAGTGAAGAATATCACTTATTTCGGCAACCAGCCCTGGCCCTATCCCAGCGGACTGATGGTAGGCTTCATTGCTGATTATGAAAGTGGGGAAATCAAGTTACAGAAAGACGAGCTCAGTGCCGGAGCATTCTATTCAAAAGAAAATATGCCGGAAATTCCACGAAAACTGAGCATAGCACGAAAGATGATAGACTGGTGGCTAAGCAATAATTAAAAGACGGAAATCATTCAAATAAAAACAGATTGCGGAGGACATGCATTCAACAAACGAACAACTACGAATGAAACGACTCTCATTCACATCAACCAATTAGCATGCAACCGCAATCTGTATATTTTCTCATCTCCCGGTCATTCGACCTTCATCAAGTAATTCTAAAATATATCCATCAGAAAAAAGAGGATAGTAGCAATTTATCTCAACCGATGCTTTCACTATTGAAAACGCTCTTACGCCACTAATTGCCAAAATCCCCTTTTATCATCCTGATGGATATTACTAAGGTTTAGGTTAGGTTTATACGTTGCATATAAAACGGCATTTAACAGAGAATGATTTCAGAGTTGACTTAAAGAAAGCAAAAGAACCTTAAAACGGGAAGAATGTCCACGCTAACGGATAAAAAACAAAAAAGGTGCAACCCTTCGCAGGATTACACCTTTCCTTCTGCCTTACAGCAGTTTATCTTTCTCAGATACCAAGTGACTTACGTACTGCCACCACTTTCTCTTCTGCTTCAGCATCAGCACTGGCGTAGCATTTCGGGCAACCCATTTCGCCCTTCACCTCGATATAGAACTTGATTTTCGGTTCTGTACCCGACGGACGAACAGAAATCTTTGTACCATCTTCCGTGAAATACTGAAGAACATTTGAAGTCTCCGGCATATCCAGATCAACAGCATTTCCCTGAGCATCGATCATCTTCAATGTCTTATAATCCTTGATCAATTTGACAGGTGAACCTCCGATTTCTTTCGGCGGGTTAGCACGGAAGTTATCCATCATGGCTTTGATTTCATCCGCACCGCTCTTACCGGGTTTCACTACGTTTACAGTCGTTTCTTTAGAGAAACCATACTCTACATAGATATCCATCAGCACATCATACAGCGTCTTGCCCTGATCCTTAGCCCAGGCACAGATTTCAGCCAACAATGAACAGGCAGAAACGGCATCTTTATCACGAACAAAGTCTTCTGCCAGGAAACCGTAGCTTTCTTCACCACCACCAATATATTGCTGCTTGCCTTCGCTCAAACGAATTTCACGTGCAATCCATTTGAAACCGGTGTAGCAATCACGCATTTCAATCTTATTCTTATCAGCGACAGCCTTAATCAGTTCAGTAGTTACAATGGTCTTCACGATGAAGTCGTTGGGCTGCATCTTGCCCATTGCAATACGGTTCTTGATGATGTAATACAAGAAGATCAGACAAGTCTGGTTACCGTTGATAAGTACCCACTCACCTTTATCATCTTTGCAAGCCATACCTACACGGTCAGCGTCCGGATCGCTCGCCATTACGATGTCGGCATCGAGTTTCTTCGCCAATGCGATAGCCATAGAGAGAGCTTCGGCATTTTCAGGGTTCGGAGATACCACAGTCGGGAAATTACCGTCCTTCACCATCTGTTCGGGTACGCAATTTACATTCTCAAATCCCCATTCTTTCAGAGAAGAAGGAATGAGCACACGACCTGCACCATGCAGAGGAGTATAAACTATGCTGAGATCTTTCTGACGTTTGATAACTTCCGGATCTATAGAAATAGAATGAACCATGTCCAGATAAATCTTATCTACATCAGCACCAATGATCTGAATCAGGTCTTTGTTACCTTCAAATTTGATGTCGGCAACAGTCACCTTATTTACTTCGTCGATGATAGCGGTATCGTGCGGAGCAAGTACCTGAGCGCCATCATCCCAATAAGCCTTGTAACCGTTATATTCTCTCGGATTGTGGCTGGCAGTGATATTGATACCGCTCTGGCATCCGAAGTGACGGATAGCAAAAGAAACTTCCGGTGTGGGACGCAAATCATCGAAAAGATATACTTTGATGCCGTTTGCAGAGAAGATGTCGGCAGAGATTTTAGCGAATTTGTCGCTATTGTTACGGCAGTCATAACCTACCACAACGGAAATCTGCTCTTTGTCCTTGAAACACTTATTCAGATAGTTGGAAAGGCCCTGTGTTGCAGCACCTACGGTATAGATATTCATGCGATTGGTTCCAGCACCCATGATGCCGCGCAGGCCACCCGTACCGAATTCCAAATCCTTATAGAAACAATCTATCAACTCAGTTTTATCTTCGTTTTCCAACATGCGTTTTACTTCAGCCTGAGTTTCGGCATCGTATGCCGGGGTGAGCCACATCTGGGCTTTCTCTGTTACCTGCTTGATAAGTTCCTGATTTTCCATACAATTATTGTTATTTTAGAGGTTAAAATATATCTATTAGTTGTAAGACACAAATGTAGGCGAATAAGTTCAAATATCCTACTTTTCCATTAAAGATTTACACTGCTTTGTACAGATTTCACAGGCTTCTTATTGTTCCTGCGAAATCTACAAAACCTGCAACAGGGTGTTACTCCGGCATCTTATAGCGATCACCGGTTTGTTTCACGTATTCTTCCAGAAACTCTTTCGGATATCCGGGACGTATCACACCTGCCGGTTGACCGATAGCATTACGTTCAAACTTACCGTCTTTCATACGTTTTACCACACCGTCATTGTATTTTACGATAAGGAATTCGCCAAGACGTTTCCAGGTATCGAGCGTACTCTGCGCAGTCATATTCGTATAGTTAGTCAGAAATGCTTTTGCCTGGGCTGGATCTTTGGAATAGAGTTTGGATGCAGCCGATTCGATTCCTTCCTGTGCATCATTGAAAGTAGTTTCCATCTCCGACTGGCTTGCACGTACATCGCCAATCATCAGGTCGTAGCGGGGATAAACCATATTTGCCACCCAGTTGAATATCCAGAAAGAAGAGTTCCAGGAGAAGGTGATATAGTCGGCACCATCCACGCGAGAGTAGCATACAGGCACTTTATCAGTACAGCAATATACAGGGGTGAAAACAGTCATGTTGGCATCATCCGTACCGAACCACAGCACGCCACCGATAGCGTCGGGCATGGTAGAGCGCATCTGAGATACGAAAACAAAACCTGACTGCTGGGTAGAGATGGGACGTTCGTTGAAATATTCCTGGCCGTTCACCTTGAAGGACAGCGGAGAAAGACGGTAAGGAGTGTGATAAGGACCTGCACCAAAATCTTTGCTGATATCCAGCGGAGTACCTTCGTAATGGTCGCGCATGGCATTCTTCACATCCTGTACGGAGATTTTGCGGTTGGCTTTCAGGTAGAGAGGCATGGGTTGATTGGTTTTACCTTCTATATAAGGAAGGAATTCCTCACCACGATCGGTAAACATATTGAAGTAACTCCATACGCGGGCTTCGCAATAACGGCGTGCACCGAAATCCAGAGGAGCGTATGCATCAGCAAAGCTGAAATCTTTGTTCACACCGTTGAAGTAACCTTTTTCGCGGGCAAAGGAGATGACATCGGAAGAATACATACAGTTGTTCTTATCATTCATATCGAACTGGTGGATGCGCGACTGGTTGGCATGTGCCGAGATGCAATCATCGGGGATGCGCACAGCCACCCACACGGCACCACGCACACCGGGGCCTTTGCCAATCATTTCCATAATCCAGATCTCGTTCGGATCAGCGATAGTGAAAGACTCGCCACTGCTGTAATAGCCATATTCCTGTACAAGGTCGGTCATCACCTTGATAGCTTCACGGGCAGTACGGGCACGTTGCAGACCGAGATAAATCAGACTTCCGTAGTCGATGATACCGGTGGTATCTACCAGTTCCGGACGACCTCCGAAAGTGGTTTCAGCAATGGTAAGCTGGAATTCGTTGATATTGCCGATGACGTTGTACGTCTGGCGTGCCTGCTCAATCTGTCCCAGATACTTGCCGGTGTCCCACTCATGCACATCCATCAGGGTACCTTTCTTATGTATGCCCGCAGGATAATGATATAACTCGCCGAACAACCCGTAAGAGTCGGCAGAATAAGAAACGATTGTAGAACCGTCCGTGGAGGCATTCTTACCAACAATAAGGTTGGTACAAGCCAGTGCATTCACTACTGCAACAGCCACAAATAAGACGGAAAGAGTCAGTCTTTTGCTTTTCATACTTTAGCTATTTAAATTATTAATTCATGTGTCGTATCTATTATCTCCGTAGCAAGTCCGTATAATCTCCGTATCCGATCCGTACCATCTCCGTGTCATCTCCGTGTCATCTCCGTATAATCTCCGTACCTATAAGATACGGAGATGGTACGGACTTGGTACGGACCAGATACGGAGATGACACGAAACTGTTTACCAGACAAACGTAAACTGTTCAGTTGTCCGGTTGCCGCAACCATCCGTCACGGTGATTTCCACCACATGCTTACCTCGTTCCACCCGTTTAGGGTCAATCTCATAGACCAGGTTCCCACTGATGGAATTAGGTTTGCCAAACAAGGCATACTTCCCGTCGATGGTGCCGCGATAACTGCTTATGCCGGTTTCTTTATCCTTCGCCTTGAATGTAATGCGTCCCGTGCGTCCCCACTGTTGCGGGTTTAGCGGAGTGATTTCAGGAGGCACGGTATCGATGGCAACGGTATACGTACCCAACTCCCGGATGGTCGTCTTCATGAAACCGTCCTCGTACTTGCCACCTATGCTATACTTCCCGCCCCGGGAGTTCACGCCTGCCACATAGTATTTCGACCTATCTTCCAAAGGGTGGCGACGCAAGCCGATGCTCAACTCGCAACGACCATGTAAAGGGATGCGTGTGTCATTCAACTGATAAGTAAAGGCAACGTCCCCGCTATCTGCACGCACGGCATAATTCAGATACGCGTCGTCATACAGCATCCCGCGAGGAATCACCAGCGACAGACCGGGTTCCTGCAGATAGTTCACCTTGTCCCAGCGGAAGATGTACTTCTCCCGATGTTCCACAGGAGCTATCTCCGCCCGCTTTCCATGCACGGTGAAGCGTACTTTCGAAGTGTTTCCCAGGGCATCCTTCAAGGTGTAGACAAAGCGGTACGGACGCTCTTCGTTGATATCAACCAGTCCCCGGTTATCATTTGAAGCATGCAACATCCGCAATGTATTTCCCGGTTCGATGAACGATTTCATATATTGCCCGTATGTCCACGAGTTAATCATGCGGTTCTCGTTCTCCGAGAAGCGATCCACCACACTGCGGAACACTTCCACGCTGTCCACTTCCAGGATAACCGTGTGCACACCGTAACGGTTGCGCACACCATCCATATAGTCGTATGCACGGATGCCCGCTCCTATCAGTCCCCAGGCAGTGATCGGCTGTTTAGGGCTGAGAGGAAAAGCCTGACGCTTCTGGGTTCCGTCCACCATTCCCTTGCCGGGTTGCGGAAACAGCATGATGCCTTCGGCACGCGGGGCGGTGTTGTCCTTCACTTTCTTCTTGAAGAAGGGCAGAGGGTCCACGTAGTCATCCGTATCTGCCTCAAACACATCAAGATGCAGGTGCGGGCCAAAGGAATATCCGGTATTACCGCTCAGAGCGATAACCTGCCCGGCCTTGACGATATATTCGCCCGGTTCGGGGATAATCTCTACTTCCCATGTCTCCTTTTCGTACTGCAAATCTTCCACCCGGCGGGCTATGTCGCCCACAAAAGCGCTGAGGTGGCGGTTGATTGTTTTATACCCGTTATTATATGCCACATCGAGCACATAGCCCGAACCATGAGTGACACGGATACGCGAAATATATCCGTCGGCCAGCGCCCGCACGGGTTTACCGATGGTGCCGCCCGTCTTGAAGTCGAGTCCGCCGTGAAAATGATTGGCACGTATTTCACCGAAATTACCGGAGAACACAATAGGGAAATCGAAAGGAGGAGTGAACGTTGCCTGAGATTGCACATCCCCACCCGCTTGCGGATAGGCCTGCACTCCCCATGCAAACAGTATAAGGGATAATATAGAATGTTTCATATAGGTCAATAAACAATTTGTCGGGCAAATGTACATTATTCCGGGTAGATTATAAAGGAATGCAAGCAAATATTACCCGATAAATGCCTACCTTTACCGCGACAAATACCAAAATAATATGCAAATCACCTACTATTTCCGCACCTCCATCCTCGTATTGGCGTGCATTTTACCGGCTTTTACGCCTGCCCTGGCTTCCGGAGCAAGCACCGTTCCGGACAGTCTGCTGACAGAAAAATACATCCGCAGCATATACATATCTGCGCCCGACAGTGCCCTCCACCTGCTCGACGAGGCCGAAAAACACCGCCTCCCCTCCATGCCTGCGTTCCACATCGACATCCTGCGCAGCATGGTGTACGAAGGCCAAGCCATGTACGTCCTTAAAGAACGTTGCCTGCGGCGTGCCTTGCAGAGCGACTCCGTGCGACTGGTACCTGCACGCCGGCTGCGTCTGCTCTCACAATTGTCTTCCACCCTCGACCGCCTGAACCGATACGAAGAAGGTATCAGCATCACCTCCGGCACCACCCGCGCCGACGTCACCCTCAGCGGCACCCGCAGCCGCCGCCACGCCCTGCTGCTCCCGCAAACCATAACCGCCGGCCAACCCCTACTCCGCCTCACCATCGGCGGACAGACCTACCGCCTCGACGCCACCGTGAGCAATGCCGAAATCACCGCCACCGTCAGCATCACCCCCTGGCTGACAGGAGGCGACAGCGAAGGAGACGCCGGGATGGAAATCTGAGAGAAAGGAAGTGAAAGTATAGGACTTGCATAAAAATACTGTTGTAAAACACTCCGCCCGCGTGAACATCGGAACCGGGAAATCGTTATCTTGCGACGTCTTTCGAGGGTATGCCGACAACCATCCGCCTACATACAGGCAGTACTTCCGGCAGCCCCTCTATGTTTAACCCCCAAAATTAAAACTGTTAAGGTTATGATTATCGGAGTACCTAAAGAAATCAAGAACAACGAAAACCGTGTAGGAATGACCCCTGCCGGAGTAGCCGAGTTGGTGAAACAAGGTCATACAGTGTATGTACAGGCATCTGCCGGTGCAAACAGCGGTTTCGCGGATGAAGAGTACACTGCAGTGGGTGCGAAAATGCTGCCAACCATCGAAGCGACCTATGCCGCGGCGGAAATGATTGTAAAGGTGAAAGAACCTATCGCCCCCGAGTACAAACTGATTAAAAAGGGTCAGGTGGTATTTACCTATTTCCACTTCGCCGCCGATAAAATATTGACCGAAGCCATGATAGAAAGCGGCGGTATCTGCATCGCTTACGAAACCGTGGAGAAGGAAGACCGCTCTCTGCCCTTGCTCACCCCTATGAGCGAAGTGGCGGGACGCATGGCTACCCAGGTAGGCGCCCGCTTCCTTGAAAAGCCCCAAGGCGGAAAAGGAAAGCTGATGGGTGGCGTGACAGGTGTACGCCCCGCACGGGTGCTTGTTCTGGGTGGTGGCATCGTAGGAACCAACGCCGCGCAGATAGCCGCCGGCATGGGTGCCGAAGTCCTGATTACGGACATCAACCTCTCCCGCCTCCGCTACCTCAGCGAAGTGATGCCGAAGAACGTGAAGACGCTCTATTCCTCCATGCACAACATCAAGATGGAGCTTCCCAACATAGACCTCGTGATAGGTTCCGTCCTCATCCCGGGCGATAAAGCCCCGCACCTCATCACCAAAGAGATGCTGAAAATGATGAAACCCGGAACAGTCCTCGTAGACGTCGCCATCGACCAGGGCGGCTGTTTTGAAACCTCCCACCCTACCACGCACAGCGAACCGACGTATGTAGTGGACGGCATCGTTCATTATGCCGTTGCCAATATTCCGGGTGCCGTACCGTTCACCTCCACCATGGCACTGACAAACGCCACGCTGCCCTACACCGTAGCACTGGCAAACAAAGGCTGGCGGAAAGCGTGCAAAGACGATCCCGCACTGGCCCTGGGGCTGAATGTGGTAGAAGGACAGGTGACGTATAAAGCGGTGGCTGATGTGTTCGGGCTGAAGTATGAGCCGATAGAGTTGTAATAGTTACGAGCTACAAGCTACGAGTGGCTGCGCTATCACGCTGCAAAGTACTTGTAGCTTGTAGCTCGTAACTTGTAGCTCGTAACTTGTAGCTCGTAACTTGTAGCTCGTAGCTCGTAGCCCATGAATTCTTCACGACACGCTCAATGTGTCTTGGAAAACCAATCCTTAAACTCCTGCACACGTGCCTTGCTTACCAGCACTTTCTCATCCGATACCTTACAACGAAGATTAATAGACAGACGGTTGTTGAACCATAAATCAATATCCTTGATAGCCTCACGGGAAATCAGAAATTGCCGGTTGACGCGGAAGAACAGGGATGGATCAATACACTCTGTTATTTCATCCAGCGTTTGTGGAAATGTATATTCCTTACCATCGGCAAGAACAACCTTCACTTTACAGTCCTGAATATAAAACAGCAGAATCATATCCACCGAAACCGGTAGCAACTTGTCACCCTTCACCGGAATGAGAAAATGCGTTTTATAACTTTCCCGCTTTTTCAGCGAATGAATTAATTGCAACAAAGCATTGTCAGGGGATTTCCCTTGTTCCGAACCATGCAACTGCTCCAACTTATGGAAAGCCTTCTCAATATCATTCTTTCCAATAGGCTTCAATAAATAATCCACACTGTTCACTTTGAACGCACGAAGAGCATATTCATCATAGGCCGTAGTGAAAACAATAGGGCAGGTAATATCTACATGATCGAAGATTTCAAAGGCTGATCCGTCAGCTAAATGAATATCCATAAAGATCATGTCCGGCATAGAGTATATGGCAAACCAATCCAATACAGCCGCAATACTGTCCAAAGTAGCCTCTACTTCCACTTCCGGCTTCACTTCCTGTAACAAAGCTTTCAGGTTGCGGACTGCCGCTTTCTCATCTTCTATAATAATTACTTTCATGAAACACTCGGTATTAAAGGAATACGTATGGTAAACTGCTCGTTCTCGCTGATTTGTATCTCCCGCTTGTAAAGCAAATGATAGCGTTTTGCAAGATTTGCCAGTCCTATACCAGTTCCGGTAGTAGCAGTCAGTTTAGGCTGCACCGGATTGGTAACGATTAATTCTTCCCCTTCGGTATAAATACGGATATTCAATGGATGCCTGTCGCTTATTTCATTATGTTTCACTGCATTCTCTATCAGCATCTGGACTGCCATAGGAGGCAAATAATAATTGGCATATTTATTATCAATACAAATATCAAAAGAGAGATTATCTTCAAAGCGCATCTTCAACAAAAAGATGTAGGCTGACACAAATTCTATTTCATCCTTCACACACACACTTTTCGAATCATTTCCCTGCAAGGTGTAGCGCAAGACACGGGAAAGTTCCTGAATGTATTCCTGTGCTTTATCCTGGTCTTCGCGTACCAGTGACCGGAGAGTATTCAGAGAGTTAAAAAGCATGTGCGGATTCAATTGATTCTTCAAAGCCTCATACTGGTTCAGGATGTTCTCGGCCTGCAACTGCTGGTTTTCTATAACGACTTCCTGCTGGCGCCGGATAAGGTAGGATATATAACAACTTCCCGATACGGTACAGGTTATTATAAAATCACGCAGAGGATGCAGATAATGATGTACCATGGCATCAATGGCCGGAATATCGAAAGTGTGATGCAGGAATACAAAACATTTCCCTAACAAACTGCTTAAAATCCAAGTCAGTATCAATGACAATATCATCTTCTGCCAGGTAATTTTTACAGCCGGCTGGTTAAAGTGGAACAGCAAAATGTTCACCTCAAACAGAATCACAAGAGAGATGAAAGTGAAAAACACTTCACTTGCCACATCAGCAGGCCTCATGCCCGGAAACAGTGTCTGGCTCTCGAAGACATCAAAGAGAGAAACCAATTCCGGAAAATGAATCAATGTTGCCACGGAAATGGAAACGATGAGTATGAACAGAGTATACCGGTTTTTCATGCTTGCAGTATTTTACATACAAAGATACATTTTATTTTATTCCATCACATCCTTATTTTTTCAAAGATAAGGAACCTTATTGTTCAGCCGAAGCCTGCTCTTTCATAATCCTTGCTGTGACGTACATACCGGGACGGAATTGATTATCCACAGTATCTACCCTGGCATAGACTTCAACAGAGCGTGTATCTTCATCCACTTTCTGCCCGATAGATATCAAAGTAGCCTTAAATACTGTTTTTCCCATTCCGTTTACACGAAATTGTACCGGATTTCCCACTTTCATATCTGCCAGATCCTTTTCATAGGTTGTCAATCTGAGTAAAGTCCGACTTTTATCTACTATTTCACAAAGGGCATCTCCTACATTCATATATTTACCGACATTCATTTTCACATCTGCCACATAGCCACTGATCGGAGCTTTAATCTGCAAAAAAGGTTGAATACCCTCCTTCAGCAAGACTTCAGGTTCCACTTCCAGTAATTTCAACTGTGCAGCTGCCGCCTCCACACGGCTTTTCATTGAAAGGTAATCTGCCTTGCTTTGCTGAAGTTTCTTTTGGGAGGCTGCTTGTTCGGCAGAAAGAGCTTGCTGGCGAAGGTATTCCGCTTCCAGAAATTCAGTCTGTGCATGACTGTCCAGATATGTCTGTTGTAAAGTTATAAAGTCGGGATTTTCCAGAGTAGCCAATACACTCCCTTGCCGTACAGGTTCACCAGGCAACAAAGAAGTATTTTTAATAACCCCACCCATCGTAAGCGAAACCGTCGCCATCCGTTGTGGAGGAATAACCATTGTACCGTTAAATGATACCTGATTGGGTTTAGAAGTAGCTGAAGTGATAGCATCTACCTGAATGCTATCTGTCACGTTTTCTGCTACGGCAACAGTAGTAGCCTCTTCTGCCGGTTGTACTTCTTTGTTCTCGCCGCATGCTGTCAGCACCAGCAGAATTAAGGGGAAAGTTATCTTTTTCATCGTCATCATTCTATTTAAAAAGTTCGTATTCAAGGGCTGCTATATTGTATTGATATACCGTTTCGAGGTATCCGCGACGAATGTCACGCGCCACATTAACGGCTTGTATAAATTCAGTTATATTAGTTTCGCTATGTTGCAACTGCAGGTTAGCCACCTTCAACAGTTCATCCGCTTCTTTCAATGCCGATGTTGTATAATAGCGCAGGCTTTCAGACTGGCGGCGCAAACTGGCAACAGCTTCCGAAACTTTGTTATATAGATTCTGTGTATTAGCCTCAGCTTCAGTTCTTGCTATGACGGCAGCCACTTTCGCTTGCTTTATCTTGCTATGCCGCGGCAAGAAATAAACCGGAAAGGAAACTCCAACCATCCACGAATTCAATCCTTTCAGTGGAAGTATATCCTGACGTACGTAACCGAAGGAAAGTTCAGGGAAAAATCGGCTTCGCTCCACATTCAATTGTGCTTTAGCCTCATTAGCCTGACTCTGAAAATAATTCAGATGGACTTCCGAAAAAGACGGCACCTGATAATCTACCGGAAATTGTACCAACGCCGTATCTGCCGGAATCAATGGCCGGTCTGCATAACAGACCCAATTCAGGCGTGACAAAGCCAGTTTTTCCTCTTCTTGTGCCTGAAAAAGGCGATTCTTCATATCCACAGCCATACTGGTGGTCATGTTTTTCTCCAGCAAAGTTATTTCTCCCTGCTGATAACGCAACTCACCCATACGCTGTAATTGCCCGGCCAATTTGTTCTGGTCACTGTATAAGGCACGAAGATTGCAAGCATACAGATAATATGCCCATGCCCGCTTCACTTCCGCCACCACTTCTTTTTCAGCGATCTGCCGGTAGAAAGTCCCCGTTTCAACCTGCCTGTTCACCAAAGCATTCTTATAAAAAGGAGTCAACAAAGAGCCTAAGCCTTGGGTTACTTCCCACTGCTTGTCTTTTCTAAGTTCACCATTCAGTTGTCCCCATGAATAATTCATCTCGGTAGGAGACAATTCCAAAACTTCTCCCCTGCCCGCCTTTACCTGGCGGATTGCCGCAGAAGCTATTTTCAAACGGGGATGGTTCTGCTTTGCCAGTTCTATAGCCTGCTCCATCGTCACTTTCTCCTGAGCTTTCGCCGTAAAGGGCAACATAACAGCCAACAACAGAAAGAAGAACAAGAACTTTTTGGCAGAGAAACGGCGTTTCCATACCACTGTATAGCTTACAATCTGATAGAAAACAGGAATAATAAGCAGTGTCAATACAGTAGATACAATCAGCCCGCCAATAACTACAGTAGCCAACGGACGCTGCACTTCGGCGCCGGCCGAGGTGGCAATGGCCATAGGAACAAATCCCAAGGAAGCAACCAGTCCTGTCAAGAAAACAGGCCGCAACAGATGAGCGGTTCCACGGGCAATCACCCGTCTGGTAGAAAGAGCATACATAGTTTCTTTTCTTATATCATTAAAGTGATTAATCATTAAAATACCATTGAGAACCGCTACACCGAAGAGGGCAATGAAGCCTACTCCCGCCGAAATGCTGAATGGAAGACCGCGTAGCCATAGTGCCAGAATACCGCCAATCAATGAAAGAGGCACGGTAGAGAACACTACCAATGTATAAGTAACATTCTTGAAAGCGAAAAACAATAGTAACAGAATCAGCATCAGAGCTACCGGTACAACAACCAGCAAAGTATTGATGGCATTCTGCAAATTCTCAAATTGTCCGCCATATTCGAAATAATATCCAGGCTTTAATTGAATATTCTTGTCCAGCGTCTTCTGTATATCCTGCACCACCTGCTGAATATCCGCTCCACGCACATTGACCCCGATTACAATACGACGTTTGGTTGCATCCCGGTTAATCTGTAACGGACCATTCACCAAATCAATAGTAGCTACCTCACTGACCGGTATCTGAATGCCTTCATTGGAACGGACAAAGAGTTTATCCAGATTCAAATCAGCCACTTTATCCTGATCCAGGCGAACCACTAAGTCAAAGCGACGCTCATTCTCAAAGACTACTCCACTAGCCTCTCCGGCATAGGCTGTACGAATAATAGTATTCAATTCTTCTATATTGATACCATAGCGGGCAATCTTTCCACGATTATACTTTACTACCAACTGAGGTAACCCCATTGTCTGTTCTACAATCACATCCGATGCCCCAGGTACCTTTTCTACAAAAGCAGCAGCTTCTTTTGCCTTCTGATAGAGTTCATGTGTATCTTCTCCATAAAGTTTAACAGCAATATCTGCTTTGGCTCCTGTCATCAACTCATTAAAACGAAGTTGAATAGGTTGGGAGAAATTAAACTCTGCACGGTTAGCTAACGGTTCAAGAGCCTCTTTCATCTTCTCTACCATTTCGGCACGACTGGCAGCACTGGTCCACTCCTTAAAAGGCTTCATGACAATCATTACGTCGGCATCTTCCACTGCCATCGGGTCTGTCGGAACTTCCGCCGTACCTATTTTGGCTACCACATGTTTTATTTCCGGGAGTTTATCCATCAGGAGTTTCTCCGCTTCATTGGATACTTCGATGCTTTCGCTCAACGAACTGCCGGCCGGAAGCGTCATCTGCATGGCAAAATCCCCTTCATCCAACGTAGGAATAAACTCCGCTCCCAGACGGGTGAAAAGAAAGAGAGAAATAACCAGAGCCACAAACGCAGTTGCAACAGTTTGCCACTTAAAGCGCAAGCAAAATGACAAGGCACGGGCATAGAGTTTATTCAGTGCTTCAAAGAATTTATCAGCAAAAGTCGGTTTTGTCACAATATGATGTTTCAGGAACAGGGAAGCCATCATCGGAACGTAAGTCAAAGATAAGAACAGAGCGCCGATAATGCAAAATACCAGGGTTTTAGCCATCGGCGTGAAATACTTCCCTTCTATTCCTGTCAACGTCAGTATAGGGAAAAAGACGATCAGAATGATGAATACAGCAAATGTCGCAGACCGTACCACACTCGAAGCACCTTTCTCTACTTCCGCATCCATTTCTTTTGCCGATAAAGTACGTCCTTTAAACTTCTTACTGTAAATATGCGCCAATATACCTTCCAATATAACAATGGAGCCATCGACAACAATACCGAAATCTATCGCCCCCAAGCTCATAAGGTTGGCAGAAACATTAAAGATACGCATCAGAATGAATGCAAACAACATTGCTAATGGAATGACGGAAGCCACAATCAGTCCGGCACGTACATTACCCAGAAAAACAATCAATACCAGAAATACGATGATCGCGCCTTCTATCAGATTGTAGATAACAGTAGAAATGTTGCGGTTCACTAATTCAGAGCGGTTCAGATAAGGCTCGATAGTAACACCTTCCGGCAATATCTTCTGTATCTTTTCCACCCTTTTCTCCAGTTCTCCGGTTACGACATTGGCATTGGCTCCTTTCAGCATCATGGCAATGCCACCCACACATTCGCCCTTGCCGTCCATTGTCATGGCTCCGAAACGTTTGGGTGCTCCGAAGCGTACTGTACCAATGTCACTGATACGGATAGGAATACCATTGCGATTAGCTACTACTATCTGTTCCACATCTTTAATGCGGCTTATCATTCCTTCGGAACGAATATAATAAGCACGATTTACTTTCTCGATATAGCTGCCACCCGTATTCTGATTATTCTTATTTAAAGCTTCGAACACCTCTCCGATGGTGATATTGAGAGAGAAAAGTACATCCGGATCAACCGCTACTTCATATTGTTTCAGATAGCCTCCGAAACTGTTTATCTCAACAATTCCTGGAATACCTGACAATTGCCGTTTCACAATCCAATCCTGAATGGTACGAAGCTCCATAGCATCATATTTATCTTCATAATCCGGCTCCACTTTCAATACATATTGGTATATCTCACCCAGCCCGGTGGTGATAGGCATCATTTCGGGCATACCCAACTCGGAAGGAATCTCACCAGCCACACTCTGTATTTGCTCGTTCACCAGCTGGCGGGCATCCAGAGTAGGTACACTCTCTTTAAAGACTACCGTCACCACCGACAGCCCGAAACGGGAGACGGAACGGATTTCAGTGACATTCATGATATTGCTCATGGCGATTTCCACGGGCATTGTGATGAGTTGCTCCACCTCTTGTGGAGCCAAAGTTGGTGACACGGTTACAATCTGTACCTGATTATTTGTAATATCCGGAACAGCATCTATAGGAAGTGTCAACATGGAATAAATTCCACCAATCAAAAGAAACAAAGTGGTAAGCCCCACAAAAAGCTTCTTCTTTACTGAGAATCGAAGGATAGCGTCGAACATGTTTTATACTTTTGGTTTTTGCACAAAAGTAAACTATCCGAATTATACACAGAGTGACTATATGCTGAACCGGCTATTTTAGCTATTCAACCGTCGATATCAGTCATTGAAGTGAAACTAGCGATTTACAGCTTATCCCCAAACAGAAAATCTTTCTTCCTCCTATATGCCCATATCAATGCAAGTATCGTAATGCAAAGGTTAAAGATAAATGGAAACTCCTGCGAACGTACATGAAACAATGATTGGAAGAAATCTACAATAAACGGACAAAGCAGCACAGCCAGGTAGTTCATTGCCATCACAAAAGCCAGTGCCAGCGTGGTTTTCCGGGGAACAGCCGTATCCACCGTTTTATCATAAATCAACGGTTGGATAACACCATAGCCCAATCCTACCAGTATGCAGCCCGGTATGATCAGCCATTCTTTGGGAGAAATCCATATCAGTGCCAACCCCAGTGCAATACACAGCAGGCTGTAAAACTTCGTCTTTTCCTTCAGATACTTTACAACATGCCCCAGAAAGAAACCGGGTGCCATGATAGCAAGGAAGAAGAGGGAAATCATCATCCCCGAGTTCCCACTGGAAAAGTGATGTGCCTCCATCAGGAACGGAAGGTTGAACGTCACGATCAATACGATATAAGTGGTAAGCCCGTAGAAAAGCATCAGTTGCAGCAGATGACGGACATGAATACCATACTTACCGGGGATAGCGGGAGCAGCCGTTTCTACCGATGAAGAAGTATCGGCAGGAGATTTATCCGATGACGTGACTTGTGCTTCACCACCCATATTTTCGTCTTTCAGATGGATAGTGAGTATGATGGCTACCAAAGGTAGTAAATAGACCAGGAAAGGCAGATGCCAATTCACTTCTGCCAGATAGCCGGTAACAGCGGTTGCCACCACCAGCGTAACATTTGTAATGGCGGAACTGTATCCAAACTGCTTTACCCGATAGGTTCCTGTAAAATAACGGGATATCAATCCGGTAGAAAGCGGAATAATCAGTCCCGCACCAATTCCCAGCAGGGCGCTGACAGCTATTAATTGCCACATTTTTGTGGAAAACAGGTACAGCACCCCACTCGCGGCGAACATCCAGAGCCCCGCGCGTAACAGACGGACAAAGTCGCGTTTCTCAGCCAACTTGCCCGCCAACAAAATAAAAGGTATAATCAATAACGACGGTAAAGAACTAAGCATCTGAATATCCAGTTCCGAAGCATCCGGAAAAGTAGTGGAAAGCTGTCCCAAAATAGGAGAAACAGCCAATCCCGGCAAAGAGGTCAATGCAGAAATAGACCAGATGCCGATCAATGTAATAAGAGGAATGGTTCCCCGGCCGGTATTGATTTTCATATACACATATATATTTATAGGGTTTGAAATAGTGCAAGAGAAACAATTATGGTTATAGAAAGTTCAAATAGTTACGAGCTACAGAGCTACAAGCTACAAGTGCCATGCGGCGTGATAGTGCGCAGCTACTTGTAGCTTGTAGCTCTGTAGCTCGTAACTGTTGTAGCTCGTAACTGTTTAATAAACGCCAAAATATGTAAAACGTCGGAACTTTCCTCTGCAAACGCCGTTGTTCTGGGAAATTCGACGGGGAAAATCCTCGCCGCCTAAACCTAAACTAAAACAATTAGTAAAATGGAAGATGTAAATTTCAGAAAAGGTGATGCCAAAACAGAAGTGTTTGGATCAAACAGAATGTTGCAACCCTCTCCGGTAGAGAAGATCCCTGACGGACCTACTACTCCCGAGATTGCTTATCAGATGGTAAAAGACGAAACTTTCGCTCAAACTCAACCCCGTCTGAATCTGGCCACTTTCGTTACCACTTATATGGACGACTACGCCACCAAGCTGATGAACGAGGCGATCAACATCAACTACATTGACGAAACGGAATATCCCCGTATCGCCGTGATGAACGGAAAATGTATCAACATCGTAGCAAACTTGTGGAACTCTCCTGAAAAGGATACTTGGAAAACAGGTGCGCTGGCCATTGGTTCAAGTGAAGCATGTATGTTGGGTGGCGTGGCAGCTTGGCTGCGTTGGCGCAAGAAACGCCAGGCTCAAGGCAAACCGTTCGATAAACCTAATTTCGTTATCTCAACCGGTTTCCAGGTAGTATGGGAAAAGTTCGCCCAGCTCTGGCAGATTGAAATGCGTGAAGTGCCTTTGACCCTTGACAAGACTACTCTTGATCCGGAAGAAGCCTTGAAGATGTGTGATGAAAACACCATTTGTATCGTACCTATTCAGGGTGTGACATGGACCGGACTGAACGATGACGTAGAAGCACTGGACAAAGCTCTCGATGCTTACAACGCCAAGACCGGTTACGATATTCCTATCCATGTAGATGCTGCCAGTGGTGGTTTCATCCTGCCGTTCCTCTATCCTGAAACGAAATGGGACTTCCGTTTGAAATGGGTTCTTTCCATCAGTGTCAGCGGACACAAATTCGGTCTCGTTTATCCGGGTCTGGGTTGGGTTTGCTGGAAAGGCAAAGAATATCTGCCCGAAGAAATGTCATTCAGCGTAAACTACCTCGGTGCTAACATTACTCAGGTCGGCTTGAACTTCTCCCGTCCTGCTGCTCAAATCCTGGGCCAGTACTACCAATTCATTCGCTTAGGATTCCAGGGATACAAAGAAGTGCAGTATAATTCGCTGACCATTGCGAAGTATATCCATGACGAAATCGCCAAGATGGAACCGTTCGTCAACTATTCAGAAGAAGTGGTGAACCCGTTATTCATCTGGTACATGAAACCGGAGTACGCCAAGAATGCTAAATGGACGTTGTACGACCTTCAGGATAAACTGTCGCAACATGGTTGGATGGTACCGGCTTATACCCTGCCTTCTAAACTGGACGACTATGTCGTAATGCGTGTGGTAGTACGCCAGGGCTTCAGCCGCGACATGGCAGACATGTTGCTGGGCGACATCAAGAATGCTATCACTGAACTGGAGAAATTGGATTATCCTACTCCTACCCGCATGGCTCAGGAAAAGAACTTGCCAGTGGAAGCTAAGATGTTCAATCATGGTGGACGCCGCCATAAAAAGGCTGTAAAATAATTGAAGTGATAGGGTGATAGAGTGATAAGGTGATTGAGCAATATCACCCTAACACTCTATCGCCTTAACACTCTAACACTTTATTAACTATGGATAAAAAGATTTCAATCTCTCAACTAAAAGAGGTTGCCCAGGAAGCCTATGAACAGGTAAAGGGTAACACCGGGGGAAAAAATGCCGATTACATCCCCTACCTTGCCAACATCGACAAGAATCTGTTCGGCATCAGCATCTGTCTGATGAACGGACAAACCATTAATATAGGTGACACTGACTACCGTTTCGGTATAGAATCCGTTTCCAAAGTACATACAGCCATCCTTATCCTCCGTCAATACGGAGCACAGAAGGTGCTGGATATGATTGGTGCAGATGCTACAGGATTACCTTTCAACTCAATCATCGCCATTTTGCTGGAGAATGATCACCCTTCTACCCCATTGGTAAATGCGGGTGCCATCTCAGCATGTTCCATGGTTGAACCTGTGGGTAATTCGGATAAGAAATGGGAAGCTATCGTTCAGAATATTACTGATTTGTGCGGTTCAGCTCCACAATTGATTGATGAGCTGTATAAGTCGGAAACGGCTACGAACTTCAACAACCGCTCTATTGCATGGTTACTGAAGAACTACAACCGTATCTACGATAATCCGGATATGGCACTCGACCTGTACACTCGTCAATGTTCATTAGGTATCACTGCCGGACAACTGGCGATTGCTGCCGGAACCATCGCCAACAGTGGTGTAAACCCTGTCACCAAGAAAGAAGTGTTTGAAGCTTCATTAGCTCCGAAGATTACTTCCATGATTTCTACCGTAGGTTTCTACGAACATTCAGGTGACTGGATGTACACTGCCGGCATACCTGCCAAAAGCGGTGTAGGTGGTGGAGTTATGTCTGTACTGCCCGGTGTATTCGGCGCAGCTGCATTTGCACCTCCTTTGGACGAAGCAGGGAATTCTGTTAAATCACAACTCGCCATCAAGTATATCATGAACAAATTGGGTTTGGGCGTGTTCAATGGTGACCGTGTGACCATTGTAGAATAAAGAACAATCTCTCTTTTTCATAAATAAAAGGCGTCGTCAGTCCGGAGAGGATAGGCGGCGCCTGTACTTATAAGTATATAGTTGCTTCCTATCATGGAAATTCTGTTTACCCCAAATGGTAACTTTGTTAACCCCACACAGTAACTCCATTTACATGCCGAGGTAAAGGTCGTTACATACCGAGGTAAAGAGCGTTACAGTAAGTGGTAAAGGTCGTTACATACGGCAGTAAATGCTTTTACATTAGGCAGTAAACAGTCGGTAAATGTTATCTGTTAATTATCAACAAACTAACAAAACCTCATCAGTAATCTATCATCCATTTCCGTACAAACACAAACTAATCCCCCACCGCGCAGCCCTCCGGCATAGGCGCAGGTGCGTAAGCGTAAGCACTGTCAGGCACACACACAACATTACTTTATATCCCCTCCCTGCAACTCCTTATAATACTCTTGTTTCTCCTGGTTCCTCCTCTGCACCAGACTCGTCACATACACCGTAAATATCGGAAACATCATCATCCCCAATGCTGCCAGCAGAACTGACAGTACACGCCCCGTCACCGTCACAGCAATAATATTGGAACCAACTGTCGTTACATCCATAAACGCCCACCACAAAGCATCCCCATAGCCTGTAACCAATGTATTCACCCCATGCTCCATAACATAAAAAGCCAGACTGGAGAAATAAACCGTAGCAAGCAAAGTCGTCAGGTAGGTAACAAACAGGCCGGATGCCTTATTATACGTCAACCACCCCACCACAATGGCCAATGCATAACCACCGCGCACTAAAGGAATAAAACGTAACAAGTAAGTGATTTCTTCTGAAAACGTCCATCCAGCCCAGGAAATAATGCTCTGGTAAGGGATGGCTACCAGAAGAAAAACGAAGTGAGTGGCAAAATAACGTCCTTTATGCTTTGCTAAAAACCACTCCAGAATGAAGTCCAGCAAAAACAATACGCACACCGCAAACTGAACCTTCATAAATACCGTCTGAGTATAGAAAGGAATACCCTTAAATGTATCTACTGAAATACTAACCACTAAAAACAACGAAAGTAACAGAATCACAATGTGTAAGACACCATAAATTCCCTTCTCTCGTAATGCAAATTCTGAAAGAGCCATTTTCATAATAACACCTATTATTTATTCTGATTTAATATATTACTGATTTCTGCCTGATTGCCCTAAAACGTCTTGCACAAGGCATTTGTTTAAGTGTTAATTTACCAACTTTCACTTTATCCCCGAAAACAACTCCACCGGGTCGTTGTTATAGAGACTGATTTTAAAACATATTTTTCACCTAAAACCTTAACTTATGGCAAATATTAAACAAACAGTGAAGCTGGGTGTGTTCACCCTCGCAATCATGAATGTAACGGCAGTAGTATCCCTACGTGGACTACCTGCCGAGGCCGTGTACGGAATGAGTTCGGCCTTTTACTATTTATTTGCAGCTATCGTATTCCTTATACCGACATCACTTGTCGCTGCGGAATTGGCTGCGATGTTCCAGGACAAACAAGGTGGTGTGTTCCGCTGGGTAGGCGAAGCCTATGGTAAGCGGCTCGGTTTCCTTGCCATCTGGGTGCAATGGATTGAAAGTACCATCTGGTACCCCACCGTATTGACATTCGGCGCCGTATCCATCGCCTTCATCGGAATGAACGACGCGCACGATATGTCGTTGGCAAGTAACAAGTACTACACACTCGCCGTAGTGCTCATCATCTATTGGCTCGCCACTTTCATCTCATTGAAAGGTATGGGATGGGTAGGTAAAGTCGCCAAAGTCGGTGGTATGGTTGGTACCATTATCCCGGCAGCCTTGCTGATTATCCTGGGTATCATTTATCTGGCTACAGGCGGACACTCCAATTTGGACTTCCATAGCAGCTTCTTCCCCGATCTGACGAACTTCGACAACGTCGTACTCGCCGCAAGTATCTTCCTCTTTTATGCCGGTATGGAAATGGGCGGTATCCACGTTAAGGATATGGAAAACCCCTCCAAGAATTATCCGAAAGCTGTATTTATCGGTGCAGCTATCACAGTTATCATTTTCGTGCTGGGTACTTTCGCACTGGGTGTTATCATTCCGGCCAAAGACATCAGTCTGACACAAAGCTTGCTGGTTGGTTTCGACAATTACTTCAAGTACATCCATGCTTCCTGGTTATCACCGATCATCGCTATTGCTCTTGCATTCGGTGTGCTGGCAGGTGTATTGACTTGGGTTGCCGGTCCGTCCAAAGGTATTTTTGCCGTAGGTAAGGCAGGTTACATGCCCCCGTTCTTCCAGAAGACAAACAAACTGGGTGTACAGAAGAACATCCTGTTCGTACAAGGTGGTGCTGTAACAGTATTGAGCCTCTTGTTCGTAGTAATGCCTTCCGTACAGAGTTTCTATCAGATCCTGTCACAGTTGACAGTAGTTCTTTACCTTATCATGTATATGTTGATGTTTACAGGAGCTATCGTATTGCGTTACAAGATGAAGAAGTTGAACCGTCCGTTCCGTATCGGTAAGGGTGGTAACGGTTTGATGTGGTTCATCGGCGGACTCGGTTTCTGTGGTTCTCTGTTGGCATTCATCCTGAGCTTTATCCCGCCCAGTCAGATTTCAACGGGTAGCAATACAGTTTGGTTCTCCGTATTGATTATCGGTGCCATCGTTGTAGTGGCAGCTCCGTTCATCATTTACGCTTGCAAGAAACCGACTTGGGTTGATCCGAATACTAACTTCGAGCCCTTCCATTGGGAAGAACAGCCAAAAGTTGCAGCAAACGCAGCAACAGCCACTGCAACAGCAGGCACAACAAGCACAGCTACGGCAACACCAACTGCAAATCCTACCGTAAATCCAACTAGTACAACAAATAATTCCGGTACACCTAAATCATAGGGGCGTAATCGGAAAACATAAAAATGGGACTGTACAAATTGACGTACAGCCCCATTTTTTATTTTGGACGGTAAGAAAGTGGTTTGTTTGGGACGCATTTCATTCCCTCTATTCAAAAAATTCGTCCCATATAGCTAAATTCTTATTCCTTTAGCGCATTCCACGCTCTTCTATATCCTTCCGTCAGTTCCTGCATCACCTCAGCAACCGTCTCTATCTGTTTACCGTAAAGTAGTGCAGAAGCCTGGCCAATCTCCAGTTCTCCCTCTTCCAGGTCTCCATAGAAAATCCCTTTCTTGGCACGTCCATGAGCCAGAAGAATACGAAGTTCATCTTGCGTAGCCCCCACGGCTTCGGCTGCCTCTACAGCGTCACGGAAATTATTCCGCACCAAACGTACCGGAGCAAGCTTCTTCAACAGTAGCCGGGTATCCCCCTCCTGCAAACGCAAACAATATTCCTTGAAATATTCATGAGCTGAACTTTCCTGAGTCAATGCAAAGCGCGTACCTATTTGTACTCCTTCTGCTCCCAACACCCGTGCAGCAAGCATAGCCTCACCCGTAGCAATTCCTCCAGCAGCAATCAATGGTAAGGTAGTAGCGGCACGCACGGCAGGTATCAGGCACAAAGTGGTAGTCTCTTCCCTTCCGTTATGCCCGCCGGCTTCAAAACCTTCAGCAACAACAGCATCCACACCCGCCTCTTCGGCTTTCATCGCAAAGCGGGAAGAACTGACCACATGCACCACTGTCACTCCCCGCTCTTTCAGCCATCCCGTCCATTTGGCAGGGCTTCCGGCGGAAGTGAAAACTATATTGACTCCTTCCTCTACCACTATCTGCATGATTTCTTCAATCTGCGGATACATCAATGGAATATTGACTCCAAAAGGATTATGTGTAGCAGCATGGCATTTACGGATATGCTCACGTAACGTTTCAGGATGCATGGAACCTGCTCCAAGCAAGCCCAGTCCACCCGCATTACTTACTGCCGACGCCAAGCGCCAACCACTGCACCAAACCATACCACCTTGGATTATTGGATATCGAATTCCGAAAAGGGAAGTAATTCTGTTCATAGTCTCCTACATTTAGGTATTATTAAGGAAGAAACAAGAAAAAAGGGCGAAAGGTTCGGAAGAAAAGGCGATATGTCATAAAAACTGCACCCGGAAATACGAATATACAATATACGCAGAACCGGGTGCACAAATTATACAAATGAAGAATTAGACAATTATCCCTATCACAAATCTTTTCCTTAATTCTTAATCGCCTTGACAGGTTCTTTACCCCGCACCGTTACCGAGTCCCCGTATGCACGCAACACTTCCAGCGTACGGGCACGGCGCTTACGCCCCTTGACGTTCCAGAATTCTTTTGTAAAAGGTGCCATAAAATCACCGGAGAAGCCAGAACCGCCACTGGCACCCTGCCAGCTCCCTACGGCCATATTATTGGCCCGTTCCGTTACGCGGTAGCGCATTCCGGTTGCCTCTATTTCATCTATACTTTTCCGGAGACCTTTATCTAAAGGACTCTTTGCCCAATCGGAATAAATGCGAAGTATTTTAAGTTCATAGAAAGGATCCCCTCGCCACGTGTCCTTATCTATTTTAATCTTCTTCTGATACACCGGGTCCCAATTGTACTTCGTAGTTGCAGTATACGGGCGCAAGGTAAGAACAACTTTCTTCTTCGGTGTATTTGGTATTTCGGGAAGTGTTGTGTTGAAATCCAGCCATTGTTTCTCCATCGATATCTGCTGTTTGCCCAGAGGTTCCTGTACTCCCATCTCTTTCAGAACTTCCGGATTCAGCTTAATCTCTCCTTCTCCATCCAGCAGACGGCGCAATCGCAGAGAGTCCTGAGGTGTCCAGTTCTGAGCGCAAACGGGAAGGACTACTACTAAAAGCAGTCCGATTATAGTGCAATATTTTCTCATTTATTTATTTTCTTACCACCACATATATCCGCTTCCACAAAGCGGTTCATCATAACAAGGGTCTATGGTCCACATCGTACGGGGGTATTTGCGGTTTTCCCACCAGCGGCGATAACGGGCGGAAGCATCCAGAACTTCATCATCCGATAAGAAGTAAATACCTTCGTAATTCTCTGCATCCACATGTACCATTTTGCACCCCATCGAAGCATTCTGCCCCAGACGGATTGTTTCTACTGTCCACAAAATACACTCGCCTAAACGAAGCTTGCCACCTGCGGAATAAGAAACCGGAGCCAACGGGAAAGAAGGGATTACCGTTAAATCTTCGGCATACTTCAACAAGTCCCCTATGTCATCAACAGTAAACCGGGGAATAGTGTTCAGACCTTCCGGACTTTCGACAGAGTATTTTCCAGCTTTTAGTTGCTTGACGAATAAATCCACGTCAGGATTATTGTAGTCCAACGTCTCTTCCGTACATGATACAAAAGAAAGAGAAAAGAAGAATATCAAAATGGCCATTACGGCACGTATATTAGAAATTGCTTTCATTGTTGCATTGTATTAAGGTTAATATGTCATACGAACACCGCAAAGTAGATTAAGGTTCGTTGGACGTTCCGTTCGCAGCGTTTTTGTTTGCGAATCCGTATCAAAATGATGAGATACCGTAGGCTCTGCAAACAGAGCAATCCGGTCGTTCAACTTATAACGGACTCCCAGACCTGCCGCAATGGAAAGTTGTATAGGCTCTGCTCCAAAACCATTGTCCCCGGCTCCAGCTATGCATTTCTCGGCAGCACCACCCAATGTAGCGTAAAAGTCTACTTTAGAATTGCTCGCCAGCACCGCATTCAGTTTTACCGGAACAGCCAGTGTGTGTATCGTATGGTCTCCGTCAAGACGGTTGTATTGCAAACCTGCCTCCAGAGAAAAATGTTTGTTCAAACGATGTTCAGCAGAAACTCCTGCGGTGAACGGCATCCCGAAATCCCCCTTTGGCAACGCTGTACCTATACCTGCTTTGAAAGCCCATTTTTTAGCAGAACCACCCGCATTGGTAATGGGGAGCGCCTTATCGGAATCTGAGCCAAGCTCTGTATTTGTAGCAGCGGGATCAGTAGCTGTGGCACGATGATTATTTTCATTCCTTGATGAAGCTGTTTGACCATACATTCCGTTACCTTGGTGGTGATTGCCATATACGCGTTGGGAAATTGTAATGGAGACAGTGACTGATACAGTCTCTTCATCATCACCATTCGCAGCAAGTATGCCTCCGGATGATACTGGTACAGGATTCTTATGACCAGGATTTTGCGCTGTAGGTTTAGTCTCATGAATAGAGGGGAACTTTTCCTGCACCACATCTCCGTTCAGGTTACCTTCCGGTGTCAGCGTAGCCACCTTGGTGAATGCTTCCTGAATCTCATCTTTCGGAGAGAAGTACCAGAATGCAGCAGAAGCAGCTCCAAGCACTAATACTACAGAAGCAGCCGCAGCCACCCGGTAGAAGCGTGGAGTAAGGACGGAACGTTTAGTAGCTGCAGAAGTATTGGTTGCATCGGTTTCAACTCTTGACAGGTCGCCTTTCAGCTCCTCCCAAAAGCCATCCCGCACCGTCATCTCTGCACCAGAGAGGCGACTGCGGAACAAACCGGTTATTTCATCATTTCCTTTCATACTCTGTATATTCTTTAATTCTTTTTGCTAACAAATTCTTGGCGCGATGCAGTTGCGAGGTGGATGAATGTACTTTAATCCCAAGCATTTCCGCTATCTCCTTATGCGATTTCTCTTCAAACACATACAAGTTGAAAACGGTTCGGCATCCATCGGGTAATTCTGCCACAAATGCCATCAACTGCTGTTCAGAGAGGCGGCTACCACTGTCGGCTATACTTGCTTCGTCGGGTATGTCGGGCAATTGTTCTTCGTTCACCACCAGCTGGGTGATGCGTTTCTGCTTTCGCAGATAATCTATTGCCTGTGTCACCATTACTCTTGTCACCCACGTTGCCAGTGCACATTCGCCCCGGAAAGTGAAATGGGTAAAAATTTTGATGAACCCATCGTGCAGTACGTCATGCGCAGCATCTTCGTCGCCCGTATAGCGGTAGCATACCGCAAGCATCTGCTTGGAATAAAGGGTATACAATTCCTTACGTGCGGAATCCTTTCCTGCCCGGCAGCCCTCTATCAGTTCTATTTCATTTTCCAATGTCAGTGCTATTTTTTACGGACGCCTCTTCGCGTCGTTTGTTAGTTAGACGCAGCTTTCCGTAGAATGCTGCAATGTTATATCTAAAAAGAAGTTAAAGAATGGAGATTATTTATACTTTGCTTTCAAAGTCTGTATTTGCTTGTCAAGCACCTCATCCAGTTCATCAAATTCTTCCCAGTATAAGAAGCCGGGTACCATTATGACAAAATTGACAAATTGATCATTACTTATAAGAAATGAGATTTGATCCAGCAGGTTATTGTTAGTTTTCAAAGCAAACTTAAAATTCCTGGACATGGCAAGTTTCATAATTACATCCGTTTTTGCTGCATAGTAATCACTGACATCTTTCTTCCGCCTTCCCAACTCAAAATAGGTTTGCAATACATCCTGCAACAAACGCTTGTCAGAAATATACTGCATCAACGAAGAACCTTTCAAGACATCCAATGCATCGGTTTTATAAGAGAGTTCACTCATATTATTGAAAAGCTTGTCATACTTACTTAAAGTATCCGCCGGTATTCCCGAGATATCCATTTTATGCTCTATTAGCAAAGAACTCATGTTCCTGTCTATATCCAACAAGTGCTTTATATTACGCAGTTCCTTTCTGTTATACTCCAATTCTTCCACCACCAGTTGCATCGCGGCCCGCACCTCTTTTTGACGACTATGCTCCGTAACCTTATCGCTTCCCCAAAAGGTAACGATAATACCTGCCGCCACAATACTGAACTGACGGAAATAGTCTCCCAATCTCCAGCCTTTAATCGTAGACTTTATCTTATCTATATTTCCCATAAGTATTTATTTTGAACCATATTTCTGTTCAATGGTTTGAATCATCTTATCAATCTTTTGCTCTATACGTTCTTGATAGCCGGGAATAAAATATCCCTGTGGAATTTTCAAAAAGTTTCGCAACTTCCTATCTGAAAGATATATTTCCCATGCTTCCCATTTTCCCTCATTAACCGTATTTGTCTGTTCATCAGTCAAAGTCAAATAAAAGGGAATAGCCGCATCTTCCTTCATATCATAATACCCATTCATTGATATTTTGAATCCTTCTAATGCTTCATAAACATCAATCAATGAAAGCAAAAACTCTTTATCGGATATTTTCTGCATCAGCATAGAGTTCTTAAGTATGTCCAGTGCATTCCGGGTATAATAGAAACTGCGAATCTGCCCTATAGAATAACGAAATTGCTTCAGCGAATCTTCCGATATCAGCCGAACATTCATATCATGTTCCACCAACAAAGCAGAAAGGCGCTCATCTGCGCTGAATTCAGACACAATACCTTCAAAGTTCTTCCGATTACTTTTCAGTTCATCCTTAATCAGCAACATAGTAGATTTAATATCCGCCTGTTCCGAACATCTGGTGACTAGTTCACTACCGACGAAAGTTATCAGCACACCAATTACAACAATGGAAGTTTGCCGCACATACTCGCCAGGCTTCCATTTTCTGATAGTAGTTTTTACTCTATTCCAATCTATCTTTTCCATACTTTCCAAGTATCTATGAAAAAAGCCTCTCATTAAGATTGCAAAATGATGGCAAACTTATGAGAGGCTTCCTGCTATTTCCTAAATACGGCCTTCCGCCCTTGTCAACATGCTTTAAAACTCATATCCAATCCTTTTACAGAATGGGTCAGAGCACCTACAGAGATAAAGTCCACGCCACATTCGGCATAGTCGCGCAGTGTATCGAACGTAATGCCACCCGAAGATTCGGTTTCATAACGACCTGCTACCATATCCACAGCCTTCTTTGTCATTTCGGGTGTGAAGTTGTCGAACATGATACGGTCTATGCCACCAAGATCAAGCACTTGTTGCAATTCATCGAAGTTACGTACTTCAATCTCTATCTTGAGGTCTTTACCTTTTTCCTTGCAATATTCTTTAGCACGATTGATAGCCTTGTCAATGCCTCCGGCAAAATCCACATGATTGTCTTTCAGCAAAATCATGTCGAACAGTCCGATACGATGATTTACACCACCGCCAATCTTTACAGCCATCTTCTCAAGGATACGCATACCGGGAGTAGTCTTACGGGTATCGAGCACACGCGTATTCGTACCTTTCAGTTCCTCGGCATATTTATGCGTCATGGTAGCAATGCCACTCATGCGTTGCATAATGTTCAGCATCAAGCGTTCTGTCTGCAACAGAGACTGCACCTTGCCTTCCACTACCATTGCTATATCGCCCGGCTTCACCTCAGCTCCATCATTGATGAAGACTTCTACCTTCATAGTAGGGTCGAAACGACGGAACACTTCTTTGGCAACTTCGATACCAGCCAGAATGCCCGGCTCTTTAATCAAAAGTTTGGATTTACCCATTGCCGTAGCGGGAATACACGAAAGGGTGGTATGATCTCCGTCACCTATATCTTCTGCAAAGGCGAGATCTATCAGCCTGTCAATCAGTTCTTCTTCCTTATTCATTCGTTTTATCTATTCTTATTTGATGTATAACATATTTGTTCTGTACTTTTCTGAAGAAACAATTCACTCGAAAGTTTCCATTTGCGGTTCCCAAAGTGCCGATGATGAAACTTGATTCATCCCTCTTTCCTCCGTGATTCACATTGAAGCTACTGACTTTGTTCTCGGCAAAAAAATTAGCCATAGTTCCTTCTGCCGTTTGCTTGTCAGCATTGGTCGTGCGATTATGGATAATCAGATCCACCTTATCACCCAGATACCTGTTTAGTTCCTGAGAGTTTCCCTTCTTGAAGGCCACAACCACCCCCACAGGTACGTCCTGAGCAAAGATCGAGGACACCCATAAGAAGAGGCAGGTCAACAATAAAACTACTCGTTTTTTCATAATCACAAGTATTAATGATACGCAAAGGTAAGCATTTATTGTAAAATACAATAAAAAAGCGCTAATTTTGTGCACAAATCAGAATGTAAGCAGCATGAAAACAACATTACTCGTCGTAGGAAGAACTGTAGAACAGCACTTCATAACTGCCATTAATGACTATGTACAGCGTACTAAACGCTACTTATCCTTCGAAATGGAAGTTATCCCGGAATTGAAGAATACGAAAAGTCTTTCTATGGAAGTGCAGAAAGAAAAAGAAGGGGAATTGATATGCAAGGCATTCCAGCCGGGCGACGTGATTGTATTGCTGGACGAAGGGGGAAAAGAAATGCGCTCCATAGAGTTCGCAGACTATATGAAGCGCAAGATGAACACCGTAAATAAACGGCTTGTATTTGTTATCGGCGGACCGTATGGTTTCTCACCCAAAGTATATCAGGCAGCACATGAGAAAATGTCCCTTTCTAAAATGACTTTCTCGCATCAGATGGTGCGGCTGATTTTTGTAGAGCAGTTATACCGGGCCATGAATATACTCAATGGCGGTCCTTACCATCACGAATAACGGTCTTAATTAAGATCTTGACACCTGAAATCCTGTTCCCGACAACGCCATTTCTACAAATCGCGCGCGAGGGTTCGGTACATCCTGCGTCAGTATCTCCCGGATGCGCAATGCAGCCTGTGGATCTTTCGCCACCATATACAAGTAACCTCCCCCACCTGCACCCGGCAGTTTATATCCCAGTGTGTAGTCCTTAATCTTATTGATAATTTCTTCTACCGCCGAAGGATTAGTACCACAATCCAGAGCTTTGTTCTGCACCCACGTTTTACCAATCAATGCGCCATAGGTTTCAAAGTCGTTCCTTTGAATGGTTTCTGCCATATCCAATGCATGCGCTTTCATATTTTCCAATATAGCCAAATGCGCAGATGAATTTAGGAACATGGAGCGCACAATCTCTGCCAGGATACCTTTAGCAGTACGTGTAATTCCCGTATAATATAATAGATGGCAGTCACGATATTCAGGATGCGTAAAAAGATGTTCAGGCAACCAGTGTATTAACGGATTCTGTACAAACCCGGTTTCTGTTTGCAACAGTTTGATGCCTTGTAGCACTCCGCCATACTGATCTTGCCAACCACCACCCGTTGTCAGTAACTGTTCCAGAGCAAGTGTACGACGGCATATTTCATTCTTATCCCACATCAAGCCACAGAAATCGCTCAAAGAACCTAAAACCGTAGAAGCTAATATAGAACTGGTTCCCAAGCCCGAGCCTGCAGGAATAGCAGACAATAAAGTAATCTCTATACCTGTGCCGAATGCCTGCAACTGTTTCTCCAACGAAGGATAAACCACTTCTGAAAACGCCGGACCAAAACCAGCCAATGTCAACGCTGCTTTCGGAATAGAGAAAGGAGAACCTATCTTACAGTAATCCTGCAATTCCTCGAATGTATTCACTACTTCCATTGCTCCCATATCAATAGAACGCAACACAACGCGATATTCTTTGCAAGGTTTCACATAAACCTGCAAAGGAGGTTGTCCATTCAGTTCAATCGCCAGATTCACTACATTTCCACCGGCAAAAAGAGAATATGGCGGAGTATCCGTCCAACCACCTGCAACATCAATACGTACGGGACTGCGCCCCCAAACAATCTGATCGCTGTATACATTCAGATATGGGCTGCTTTTCTTTTCATACAAATCAGAAAGTAATCCTTCACGCAGTAATCCAAAAGCCTCTTTTTCATCATTCTGAAAGTCTTTTCCGTTCAGTTTATCTATCTGAGCCCGAAGCATCCGATTATGAATACGCTGCATTTGAGGTGCATCAGCCGGTAACACACCCGGTTTATCTATCTTCAAACAATGGAAATCTTCGGCAACATCAGCCAAATCTAACTGATAGAAGACACTCTTCTCATAATTGCGTGCCAGCAACTCCCAATTACCTTTCCGGAGACTCTCGCGCTGGGCATATAATTGACGTAAATCAGCTTTCGCTGAGATTTCATCGGCAGAAAGACGTTGACTGTTCAGCCAGATTTCCTTACCTTCTATCAATTCCGGCTCCGAAGTCATCCAGCGAAGTACTTCGCCCATCTGCTCAACACCTTCTACCACAGGGAAGATTCCGGCAGCCTGTAAGTCATCTTTTCTTCCAGTTACATCATCCGGAGTCAGTCCACGCTCCGCCAACCAATTAGGGAAGGAAATCCCCAGATACAAAGTCTTTTCATCCCGGATATCTCCTTTAGATACATCATCGAAACCATACGGACGAACTGCCCAATGCTTCTTTGCAAGAGGCACAATATCTATACAAACTCCATCCGGTAATTCTAACGTCCAGTCATTTTCCGGTACTCCCGTAATGATTTGCCGGGAACCTATCTTCCATGATGCACCGACAAAGCTATTTTCAATCCAAAGGTTATCATTATTGGAAGAAAGAGAGATACCGACTTCTGCATTCTGTACAAATATTGCAGGATTGGGCTTTACTTTCCGGTGCATGATCTGACGCTGATCGTACACCCTATTTTGTAAAGTAACAGTTGAGGAAAGTAGTTCACGGCTCGTGCCGTAGTGGTAGAATTCTCCACCGGGTAATGGCAATATAGCTACAGACAGCCTATTCAACTCATCATCAGTAATGCGTGGATGATTACCAAGGGATAAGCCGAAATCTGAATACAAGTCATAGTACTTTAAATCAGAACCCGGACCATCTTTCTGCGAACGCTTCATCAATAGCTCTACAGCCCGATCACTCAGTAACCAGATTCCTATATCCATCAGGAAGAGATGGGTCTTGGAAAGATTCTCCAGTTCCTGCAATGACGGTTTCTGCAACATAAAATCCAATGCTTCCGGTTGTTTCCGATCAGAAACAAACACTCCATGATGCGTCGCTAATACCGGATCTACCCAAAGTCCGTAACATACCACATCTGCATCCGGTATGTCCTGTAAAGGTTTCTCAGCACGAATATATACATCTCCACTCGCAATCAAAGTACGCAGTTTTTCCGGTGCCCGTTCCATAATTTTCTCATAAAGTGGAACTTGCAAAGACAATAAATTCTGTCCCAACTTCTGTCCACGTGCCCAGCGAAATACAGGTATCGGAGTTAATATTTTCCCAGAGGGAGCGTATCCAGGGAGGCGGCGGCTTTGTCCACCGGCATGCAGCAGAATACGTTTCTCTGTTGAGTGTTCTGTTTGTTGGTTTCTATACCATTCCCGCAGAAGCCAAGTGGTTCCTCCACCCGACCCCAGTTTCATCCCTATAGGGTCAGATGTACAAAACCATTCTGTACGGTCTACATTTTCTAATTCATAGAATGCCGACACAAGATTAGGCGGCAAGGATAATAATTTTTGCATATCCAATTGCTATAATGCTTAATATATTAGCTGCAAATTAAAGCAATCTTAAGCAAAATCCACGGAAAATTTCAATAATTTTGAAGATGGAGATAAAAATATCTCCATCTTCTATTTTTCCAGCAAACCCACTATTTGCTGTAAGAGCTCAGGCATCTCATGAGTAGTACTTTTGATTGCAGTGATTTGTTCTTTTCCTTCTGCAGTCAATGAAAAATGCATTTGGCGCTTATCCACTTTACCAATAATACGGGCTATTAACTTCTTTTCTTCGACAGAACGTATCAACTTGGAAGTATTAGAACAAGTTAATCCCAAGGCTTCTGCTATTTCCCCGGAAGTAAGCCGGGGAGTATTCAGAAGTGTACAGAGCAACATTCCTTCATTCAGCGAAAGATTGTATTGCTGCATAAATTGGGTTTCAAACTCGGCTATCGCCCGGTAAACATCACGTATTTTACACAAGTCTTCCATATATTTTTCTCCTTTATTTGTTAAATAACAAATAACTATATAAAAAGGTTGACATTGGCTTTATCTGCGCGTTCCATGTAAGTTGCAACACCACCGATAGTTACCTCATCTAATAACTCTTCACGACTGATTCCCATCATGTCCATAGACATCTGGCAGGCTATAAATTCTACTCCTTGGGCAAGCGCCTGCGAACGAAGTGATTCCAAAGAATCTACCCCTTTACGCTTCATTAAAAAGCGCATCATGCGACTTCCCATACCTAACATATTCATTTGAGACAATTTCAGTTTCAAAGAACTGGAAGGAAGCATCATACCGAACATCCTGCCGAAAATATCTTTCTTTACTTTCGGTTTCTGCATTTTTTTCAAAACATTTAATCCCCAGAAAGTGAAGAATACCGTAACTTTTTGTCCGGTTGCCGCAGCCCCGTTTGCCAATACAAAAGTAGCTAAAGCTTTATCCAAATCATCACTAAAAAGGATCAATGTTTTTCCCCTACCCGCTGCTACAGTTCCGGTGGAAGAAGGGCAGACCATATTCAAATTACCTTTTTCTATAACTACCGTATAGCGTCCTTTATCCTCATGGCTTCCCACCAAACGATTACCCGTCGTATCACACCAGGCAGAAGCATCACGTGCAAATCCGGCATCAGTTGCCACAATCTCCACCTGTTCTCCCGGTTCAAGAGTATCCATTGCCTTCTTCACTTGCATGATAGGTCCCGGACATTGTAAACCACAGGCATTGATTTTCAATGGTTCTTTAGATGAACCTCCAGCTGATAATATAGAATCGGATTGCACAACAGTTCCCGAAATTTCAGTAGAGCCAAAAGTTACGCGAGCATCAACTGAAGCATCCACTATAGAAGGTACCGGTACCGGAGCAACCGCAGCAGAATACAGTTTATATCCTCCCGAAAGATTACGCACATTCTTATATCCATTTCCCATCAGAATACGTTGTGCCAGATATCCACGCAAACCCACAGCACAAAACAATACAACCGGCTTATCAGTAGGAACTTCGAGCATACGCTCTCTTAAATCATCCAACGGAATATTAATTGCTCCCGGAATAGTTCCAAAAGAAAATTCTTCAGCCGTACGGGTATCTATTAACATTACTTCATTCTTATGCTGTACCAGTTCTCGCCAAGTTACGACAGGCATTGCACCACTGATAATATTAGAAGCAACATATCCGGCAATAGCAATAGGATCTTTTGCAGAAGAAAACGGAGGAGCGTAAGTATGTTCCGTTTCCATCAAGTCATATACCGTTCCACCACGCTTGATCAAGCCGGCAATCTGGTCAATGCGTTTGTCCACGCCCTCATAGCCAATCCCCTGCGCACCATATAATTTTCCTGTGACAGGATGAAATGTCAATTTTAAAGTCAAGGGTAATGCATCCGGATAATACCCGGCATGAGAAGACGAATGAGTAACAGAACTTTGATATTCCATCTCCCATTGTTTCAGACGCTTAGCAGCAAGTCCCGTAGAAGCAACCGTCATATCAAATACTTTTGCGATGGAAGTACCGATAGCACCTTCGTAAGCAACCTTATTACCAAATACCATATTATCAGCCACAATACGTCCCTGACGATTAGCCGGATTTGCCAGATAATTCAACCACGGTTTCCCGGTCAATGGATGCGGATATTCAATGGCATCCCCTACAGCATAAATATCCTTTGCAGAAGTTTCCAGATATTCATTTACCCAGATACCACCTGCTTCACCTATCTTCAGTCCGGCTTGTTTAGCCAAAGCCGTCGCAGGGCGTACTCCGATAGAAAGCAATACCATATCTGCCGGAATCGTTTTTCCACTTTTCAAAAAGACGGTAATACCTTGTTCTGTACGCTGGAAATGAGTCACTCCTTCTTCCAGATAGAGCGACACACCTTTCTGTATCAAATGTTGATGAACAGGTGCAGCCATCGAAAAATCAATGGGCGCCATCACTTGATTACCCATTTCCACAACTGATACGGCAACTCCGGCATGATGCAAATTTTCTGCCATCTCCAGTCCAATAAAGCCCGCACCTACTACAACCGCGCGCTTTACGGAGTTTTCCGTAAGATAAGACTTTATATGATCGGTATCTTCAACGTTACGGAGAGTGAAAATTCCTTCAGAATCGATGCCTTCCAGTGGTGGTCGAACAGGTGTAGCACCCGGAGACAACAAAAGTTTATCATAGGTTTCTTCATATTCGCGACCGTCTGCAGTGCGAACAGTAATCGTTTTATCTTTAGGATGAATAGCAATAACCTCATTCTCCACACGTACATCTATACGAAAGCGTTGGCCGAAAGAAGCCGGCGTTTGCACCAGCAATTTCTCACGCTCTGCGATGACACCACCTATATAATAAGGCAAGCCGCAATTTGCATACGAAATGTATTTCCCTTTCTCAAATAAAAGAATATCAGATTTCTCATCAACTCTTCTTAAACGTGCCGCCGCCGTAGCTCCCCCGGCAACACCTCCAATAATTATATACTTCATACTTCTTTATTTTAATTTTGATAGTGCAAAGAAAAGAATATTTTCCTAAAGAAAATAATTTCCGGTGGAAAATAATGTTAAATCGCAACATAACAACATAATAGCACACATTAAGTCCATTAGAAGCATGTTACATGTTCAAAGAGAGAAAGTTCATATACCCTTAATTTAGACGCATAAGAAGAGACACAGATATCCGGTTTGAGGCTAATTTACAGGCTCAAACACCACACTTATATATTAAAAAGAAAATATTACCAGCCTAATGCAGCAAAGCCGGCGAATGTATACCACTCAGTAGAGCGATATGCTTTATCAGTAACAGTATTAGATACTGAAGGAATATAGCAGGACACTCCATTAGTGCCTTCCATAGAAAACATACCAATATAAGCAGAATAGTTCATAGAAGTAGTCGCCCAATATACTACAGCTGCGTCAAAAGCCTGCCTCCACGTTAGATAACCACCATTATCAGTAATTTTTTTCATCATATTTGCCATATCATAATAACCTACATGACCATCCTGAAGTCCATCAGAACCTCGACGTTTATCATAATCAAAAATCAAACTGCGCAATTGCGCATTATCAACTGCTCCAGGCAAAACCTGTTTCGTTATTCTTGCCAGATCAACCAATTTATCCGTTCTCAGCGCACACACAGAGGCACCTGCTGTCCAATTACTATTTGACAAACCTTTACCTTCATTATATTTAGCCGCATAAGGTTCATAATAGGCCTTAGCAACATTCACTGCCGCATCCTCAGCAGAAAACATAGCAGGAACAACTACATCATACGAGGCACCAGGACCCGGAATTTCAGTCGGAGAACCTATACAATAATCCGTATAATCACGTAACTCATAGGCAACCTCTACTGCCTGCATGAAACAAGCATCGAACAATATAAAATCAAAATGAGGAGCAGACTTTAATATCTCAACAAATTCAGAGATATTCATTCTATTATCACCATTACCTTTATCCTGGCCTACCCAACGAGTACCAGCACGCAACGGATAAGGCAGCCACCCATCACCATGTGACCAATAAACCAATCCATAACTGTCAGCCTGATATTTGGAATTCGAAAAGACTTTTACAAAAACTTCCTGCGTTTCAGATACACCTACAGAGTTACGGCTTTCATAAGTTTCCACCACCGTCTCCACTACCGATCCTTTTTCATTCTTCAGTTCAAGCAGACGAGGAGATTTACCATCATCTATATAAACCAGAAAATGCACATTGGAGTCTTGAACTTTCGCCATACCCGCTTTCATCTCCGCTAAATCCAAAGAAGCAAATGAAGCAAGGGTATTATCCGCCGCAATATATGCAAGAATCGTACGAGTTCCTTTGAAAGACGTATCCGATTCCTCATGTTCACATGCAACCAGCAATGCAGAGAGACAAACCCATAAAAAGAAGTAAAATTTCGTTTTCATGACTACGGTCTTATTATGTAAGTAAATTCCTTAACCTCTTAAGGAAAATAAAGCAAATTACTCTTCCGGCTTCTTGAATTGGAAAGCTTCAGGAGCAATAGGCACCAATACTATCGTCTTATTCTTCTTATACTTGCTCTTCACTTTTGCTGCCTCCTTTTCTAACTTCTTCTTGTTTTCAGAGAAATAGATCATGCAAGTATAGTCAAGAGATTTCAAATCATATTCCAAATAATTCTTCAACTGATATGTATAAAGATCACGTTTAGGCAAGAATCCACCCTTATCCAACTTCACACTATCCAATACCTGAATATCGGTAAAATACACCACTGTGTCATTGAAAGAGGCAGCAACACCAAATGCATACACAGCTTTTTCTCCTTTACCCTTCTTGAATGAGAACGCCGAGCACACCATAAAAACTAAAGCTACAGCAAAAAGTATACGAACGTATTTCATAATCTGTTTTTTATTATATATGTTGGCGACAAAGATAATGCAAACCGAGAGCAAAATAAAAAGAATTCATTCATTTTTTTATGCTGAGATACAGCTTATCTTCACTTTTATAATAAGGATAACAAAAAAACCGGTGATCAGATCATGATCTACCGGTTTTTAATTCCTTCTATTTGTCGGAAATTGATATTTCTTACTTATCCTAAATAAGACTTGAGCAATTTACTACGATTACTTTGTCTTAATCTTCTAATTGCTTTTTCCTTAATCTGGCGTACACGCTCACGGGTCAAACCGAATTTGTCGCCGATTTCTTCTAATGTCATTTCTTGTTGTCCGATACCGAAAAACATCTGTATGATTTCTTTTTCCCTATCGGTTAACGTAGAAAGTGCTCTATCAATTTCCCTCGCAAGAGACTCGTTCACCAAAGAGCGATCCGCCATAGGAGAGTCGTCGTTTACCAACACATCCAGCAAGCTGTTGTCTTCTCCTTCTACAAAAGGTGCGTCCACCGAAATGTGGCGTCCGGATACCTTCAGCGTATCAGAAATTTTATCAACAGGGATTTCCAGTTCATCTGCCAACTCTTCGGGAGACGGGCGACGTTCATTTTCCTGTTCGAACTTGGAGAATGCTTTGCTGATTTTATTCAGCGAGCCTACCTGATTCAACGGAAGACGCACGATACGCGACTGCTCTGCCAAAGCCTGCAAAATGGACTGACGTATCCACCATACTGCATAACTGATGAATTTGAAACCACGTGTTTCATCGAACTTTTCGGCGGCCTTGATCAGTCCTAAATTACCCTCGTTAATCAAGTCGGGCAAACTCAAACCTTGGTTCTGGTACTGCTTGGCCACAGATACAACGAAACGCAGATTGGCACGTGTCAACTTCTCCAGTGCGATACGGTCACCCTTGCGGATGCGTTGAGCGAGCTCTACCTCCTCTTCGACAGTTATGAGGTCTTCGCGACCGATTTCCTGCAAATACTTGTCAAGAGAAGCGCTCTCTCTGTTAGTGATACTTTTTGTAATCTTAAGTTGTCTCATTCTTCTAAAACAGATTTGGGTTGCAAAGTTACGACAAATTATTTTGTTACAAGCAAACTTGCCCTAACTTTTTTATCTTATTCACTATACAATATAAACAAAAAGAATGCCGACAAGTTAGTTGTCGACACCCTTTTTCTTCTTTGTTAGCTAATATTACAATCTTCTTACCTAAAAATCATACCTTATTATTCTTGAGTCAAATCTACCGCATAGTTAGCACGCTTACCTGACGGGAACATACCTGTAATAAAGAGTACTTGATCCGGAGATTTCGTAGCTTCCTTCATTACTTTTTCCAAGTCTTCTACAGTTCTCATCTGCACGCCATTGGCTTTCAAGATAATGAAACCTTTACGAATACCTGCGGCTCCCATTTTACCGCTGTTTACACCTGTCACTTCAAGGCCATAACCAAGATTCAATTGCTTCTTCAATTCATCGGGTATAGGACGGAAGGCTGCGCCAAGAATATCCATTCCGGCATCTTTTACAACTTTCGTAGTACCTTGCTCATTCTTCAGCGTCACTTCAACGGTCTTTTCCTTCTTATCACGTATCAATTTCACTTTTACCTTATCACCAGGGCGATGTTTAGCCAAAGCTTCCTGCAAATCGGCAAATTTATGAATAGGTTTATCGTCAATACCAATAAGAACATCATCAACCTTGATATCAGCACCTGCAGCAGAACTACCTTCAACAATTTCTCCTACTAAAAGGCCATCAACAACACCTGATTTTTCACGAGCTTCCTTTTTAAATTCACTCAGTTTCTTACCACTCTTATCTATCGCACGTTGAGTATCACCCGGTTCTTCTACAAGCGGAGTAACAGCAACACCCAGTTTCACACGTTGAACTGTACCGAATTGCTTCAAATCAGCAACAACTTTCTTCATAATACTGGTGGGAATGGCAAAACCATAACCTGTATTTGATCCCGTCGGGGAGAAAAGAGCAGCATTGATACCAATTAATTCACCACGCGCATTTACTAAAGCACCACCACTATTACCTTGATTAATCGCGGCATCAGTCTGAATGTACGACTCAATGCTTTCCGTACCAGTCTGCTGCCCCATTCCTAAAGAACGCGCTTTAGCACTGACGATCCCCGCAGTCACCGTAGAGGTAAGATTAAACGGATTACCTACAGCAAGCACCCATTCACCAACTTTCAATGCATCAGAGTCACCTACCGGAATAGTTGGAAAATCATCTCCCTCTATTTTGATCAAGGCAAGGTCTGTGACTTCATCCGTACCAATAATACGTCCTTTAAGCTGACGATTGTCATTCAGCGTCACACTGATTTCATCTGCACCTGCAATTACGTGATTGTTCGTTACAATATATCCATCTTTAGATATGATAACGCCGGAACCAAAACCTGTACGTTCAGGGGTCTGTACCTGACGTCTTTGCGTACCGCCCCGACCACCGAAAAATTCACCGAAGAAATCAGAGAACGGATCTCTAACTTCTACTTCCTGAACTTTGGAAGTCTGAGTAGAACGAATATGCACCACAGCGTGAACTGAATTTTCTGCTGCTTGCGTCAAATCTACAGGTTGCGCATCAACGGCATTATAAGAGGCCAAACGTACGTTCGGATTTTGCTGGAACATTTCATTGAATGCACTGGTACTATCAGCAGGCATATTTTTTTGCAGCATCTTATAGGTGGTTAAACCTGCTACTCCTGAGCTGAGAAGTACGATAGCTGCAACCCCGAGAATGTTTTTTGTTGTCTGTTTCATACTAATTTTCTATTCTTTTAATTGTTAATATTCAAGTTTCGTTTAACATTTCGACGTTAAAATAACGACAAAAATCGTTCACTTATTCCGCTTGTCACTCTTTTTTGTTCTCTTTTAACAGTGAACTTTTAGGGCTTAACAGCGGTTAACGGCAGAGCCTGACAATTTTACATTTATGCACGTTTACTGACGTGAAAATAAGGCAGATAGGCGTTAAAATCAAACAGACCATCTATCCGTTAAAAATAGATGGCCTGTTTTCAGAGAAAAGTACCTCTTTAATTATCGAGATATTCTATATTCATGTGATAATCCCACTTCGGAAAATAAAGGCTACCTCCCTCCCATTCCACCTCACCACGCTGAAAATCCACCGTTTCACTACGAGGATATTTCTTCTCGGGCACCAGCGGCATACCGTAATCACTATTCACTATCATACGCCAAGAGTCGATACCACCCAGGAAGAAACATTCTTCATCCGCATTGCGGGCAAAAGCAGGGATGCCAAATGATTGGTCTACAGGAACCCAACCAATGCCTTCAAAATAGATTTCCGCCCAGTCGTGCAGGTTCCATGCTTTAGGATGCATCATAAAACCACTCTGAAAATGGGCAGGAATACCACTGATACGACAAAGTGTAATAAACAGCAGACTAACCTGACCGCAATCACCCTTATGGTTATCTAATACGTATTCGGGAATATTCTCTATAGTAGAGTATTCCCGGGCAGAAGCCCAGGGGAAGTTATCATTCACCCAACGGAAGATACGTTTAGCTTTCAACAAAGGATTAGTTTCCCCAGCTGTCAATTTGGCAGCAAGTTCGCGCATACGTGGTGAGAAAATGATATGCTTCTCACGTTCAGCGGTATATTCCTTATATATAAAAGAAGCTGTATCATAAGGCTGAATATCTTCCGGTTTCAGATTATGCCATTCAGCATTAGCTGTATACTCGAAACTTTCAGAGAATACGGTTGGCTGATCTTGCACTGCACGCTTTTCCATATAGAGAGTGCTATGAAGGCAATCCTGTGGAGATAAAGTATACTTGGATTCGCTGGCAGAGATAAATTTTACATCTTGCTGACGCGACTGGTCGGTACGTGGGTAAGGAAGCCAGCAGCGGATAAGCTCTCCGGCAGGAACGGCATTACTGTCTACCGTGAGCGTATAGATGACTCGCATTCGTTTGGGAGCAGTGATAGGATTACCACTCTTTTTCACACTTGCAATGACTTCGGGCAGATTCTCCATATTCACTTTTTCACTGCCACTGAGGGAGACGCCATCTTTGGCAGCCTTTATCTTGTAACAGGCAGAGTCTACACGAAATAAATTAGGTGCGGCATTACGGAAATAACGCTTCTCACCATCCAGAGTCATACACTCCAAGGCTTTGGAGGCTTCCCATTGGCGCATTTGCTCATCGGAAACATCAGGGATATACTTACGAATGTAATCTTTCACTTCATCTTCCGTACGAGAGAAATCCGTGAGGAGGCGTTGGTGCAGGTCGTCTTCCCAGGCATAGGGCTTGCTTTCCGTTTTTGGGGTACAGGCAGTTACAAGGAAAAGCAAGGCAGCAGCATACAATACTTTTTTCATAATAAGCTAATTTATAGATGATAATTGAGAACGGAAATTGAATTACGATTCAGGATGCTTACAGTTTCACAACCCCGATACCAGGCAAATCAGGTAACGTGATCTTGCCCTTTACGACCTCCATTCCCTTGAAACGGTCGTTGGCGATAAGCAGATTGCCATCCAGGTCAGCAAAGTCAACCGCAGGAGAAAACTGGGCAGCAGCAGAGCAAGCACAGGATGTTTCCGTCATACAGCCCACCATCACTTTCATACCCAAAGCACGTGCTAATGTCACCATCTTCCAGCCTTCACGCATACCGGTACATTTCATCAACTTGATATTGATGCCATGAAATGCACCCTTCAGACCGGCTACATCACTCAAACGCTGCAAAGATTCATCAGCAAAGATAGGCAACGGACTTTGTTGTGTCACCCAGGCAATATCATCCAACTGGGTTTTAGGCATCGGCTGCTCAATCATGACAATCCCTTTTTCTTTCAGCCAATGTATCATATCAATGGCATAATGCTTGTCCGTCCAACCCTGATTAGCATCGACAGCAATAGGCAGGTCGGTCGCCGAACGGATTGTTTCGATCATTTCTTTATCATTTTCACGCCCCAGCTTTACTTTGAGAATATTGAATTGCCCGGCACATTCTCTTGTTTTTTCTCGTACCACATCCGGTGTATCGATACCAATGGTAAAAGTGGTCGAAGGAGCTTTTTCCTTATCCAATCCCCATATCTTATACCACGGAGCTCTCAGCAATTTGCCCACAAGATCGTGCAAAGCAATATCTACAGCAGCTTTAGCGGCGGCATCTCCCGGTGAAAGCTTATCTACATAAGCGAGAATATCCTCCAATTGGAAAGGATCGGGAAACTGTCCGATGATATCCTGAACTTTTTTCAGGAAAGCCAGTACACTTTCCATCGTACCCAGTTCTTTCTGTAAATAAGGCGGCATGGAAGCTTCACCATAACCGATAACACCATCATATTCAATCTCTACTTGCACATCAGGAGTGGTAGTGCGTGAGTAAGTAGCCACTGTAAAAACATGACGTAACTTCAACTCATATGGAAAGAAGCGCAATTTCATCCTGGCATTCACACCACTTTTATTGATATTGAACAGTTTTGGAGCACTTTCTCCTCCAAACACATCATTGATAACCACACCGGAACCCAATGCGGCAAAAGCAGCTGTTTTCAGGAAATCTCTTCTGTTTTGCATAATATTTGTTTTTAAGTTAGAAGCTACGAGCTACGGAGCTACAGGCTACAAGAGCTTTGCAGAATGAAAGCATTGCTACTTGTAGCTTGTAGCTTGTAGTTCGTAACTTTATTATTTATAGTAAGGATTCGTTTCCGTAGTATTCAAGGATGCTTCCTTATTTATATAAGGTAACACGCGCGTAGCAAACAGAAGGCGTCCGAGATTATATTCATCAAAAAGTTCATCGGCAGAATCAAAACTGCTGACATGTACATCACCTTGCGAGTGAATGAAACGTTTGTTACCAATATACATTCCTACATGCACTACACGTTCTTTACGATCTGCCGTAGCTTTACGTCCGAAGAAGATCAAGTCGCCCGGTTGCAGGTTGCTGAAATCAGGAGTGATATCAATATGCTCGCCTACATACGCTTGCTGTGAAGCATCCCGGGGAATGATGATATCATGAATAAAAAGAATAGTGCGCATAAAACCACTGCAATCTATCCCTTTGGAAGAAGTGCCCGCCCAAAGATACGGAACTCCCATCAGCGTATGTGCTGTGCGGATAATGCTGGCAGCATCCTGTTTCAAAGCGGCACGCCATTTCTTTTCCGGCATGGAGATAGATTTGGAAATATAACCGGTCCGCCCGTCGGGATATGCAACCTTATAGAATGCACCTTTCGTTCCCTCCCACTTCAAGCGATTGCCTGCAACTACATCCGAAACAGTCTGCGAAGCCTGATTTGGCTCAGAATACACAAACCCATAATGAGAAGTCACCACAATCTTCTCCGCTGTGTTCCAGACATGAAGTTCTTCTTTCGTTACCGGATGGATACCTACACGATGTACCCAAGCGATATAATTATCCGGTGTCTGAATGCGATACCAACCCTCGTGCTGTAATACGCGGACAGGCATTCCCATCAATCCCTGAGTCATCATTTCGGATGAGAAGTCAGGATCAACCCTAAGATTGGACACCGATACATTTATGATACCATAAGTTTTTCCTTCCAGTGCAGCCTCATCCGGCAACACCTGTAAGCAGTCCATTACTTGATAGTCAGCTTTCGACAACCCGTTCAGTAATGCAGCTTTCGCCTCGGCCGAAGTAGTCACACCACGTAACATCACATTTTTACCGGAAAAGGAATAATCTACATCAAAGAGTGCCACCCGCTTATCAGGAGCATACTGACGCTTCAAGCTGTCGGACAACTGTGCTACATCCGCAGGAATAGTCCTGTCTCCGATTTCCGAAGCTACCGAATACAACGAAACAAAAAGAAACAGGGATACGATAGGAATAAGTTTCTTCATTAGCTAAAATGATTTGGGGGTTATTAAGTGTTAGCAAAGTTAGAAATAATTTCTATTTTGGTTATATATTTTCAGGAATATTAAGAAAGTGCTTAAAAATGGAAGCCTACCGAAGGTTATCTACCCCGCACCCGGTCCGTGCCAGGTCCGTATCCGGTCCGTACCTATAACTATGAAGAAGGTACGGAGAAACTACGGAGAAGATACGGACCGGATACGGAGATCGTACGGAGATCGTACGGAGAAGATACGGAAAAAGCCCTCCTTTACACAAAAACTCTACAAGTTTCTGTGTCCGCTGGCATAAAAATCGTATCTTTGCCGGATAAAAGCAGTTGGTCGGTCTGTCGCTTGCGCTTCGGCGTATGAGGAAAGTCCGGGCAACATAGAGCATCCTACTTCCTAACAGAAAGCTGTCCGCGAGGGTAGAGTAACGTAGAAGAAAATAACCGCCGGTGTCCTTGGGCATGGGTAAGGGTGAGAAGGTAGGGTAAGAGCCTACCAGTCTTGTGGTGACACAAGGGCTGTGCGTCTTGGGAGTTGTAAGGTCATGTAAACCGACGCTATGAGAGCTGCTCGCTCCATGTCGGAGGGTAGACCGCTAAAGCCTGTATGGTGACATGCGGCTCAGATAAATGACAGACACTTTGCTGAATGAAGAATGCTGAATGAATAATGAAGCATTCTTCCTGAAAACAGAGAACAGAACCCGGCTTACAGACCGACTGCTTTTTTAATTTAAGAACTGAGAATGAGGAATGAAGAATTTCTGCATGATACAACAATTTGATAGAGTTCTCCGTTCTATATTCATAATTCTTCATTCCTAATTCTTCATTGATTATGAATAAACGTATTACTGCTCTTTGGAAATTCCTTACGTACGACATCTGGCGTATTACAGAGGATGAAGTCACCAAAACGACTTTTTCCCTCTACAATATAATCAAAACCATTTATCTATGTATCAACCGCTTCACCAAGGACAGACTGGTAAACAATGCCTCTGCACTGACTTATAGCACTTTGCTTGCCATTGTCCCTATACTTGCCATCTTATTTGCTATAGCACGTGGGTTCGGCTTCTCCAATCTGATGGAGAATCAGGTGCGAATGGGATTCGGAGGGCATAACCAGACCACAGAAGTCATCCTCCAATTCGTAGACTCTTATCTTTCCGAAACTAAAAGCGGCATATTTATCGGAGTAGGTTTAATCATGTTGCTATGGACGGTTATCAATCTGATCACCAATATTGAAATCACCTTTAACCGCATCTGGCAAATAAAAAAGGCACGAAGTATGTACCGTAAAATTACGGACTACTTCTCCATGTTCCTGCTGATGCCTATCCTGATTGTAATTTCGGGTGGTCTCTCCATCTTCATGAGCACAACGCTGAAGTACATTGAAGACTTTGTACTGCTTGCCCCTATCCTGAAATTCCTGATCCGCCTCATACCTTTTGCCCTGACCTGGTTCATGTTCACAGGACTATACATCTATATGCCGAATACTAAAGTGAAGTTCAAGCATGCGCTCATTGCGGGGGTTCTTGCAGGAACGGCACACCAGGCATTCCAGTTTCTATACATCAGTGGTCAGTTGTGGGTATCGCGTTACAATGCTATTTATGGTAGTTTCGCCGCCCTTCCCCTATTCCTGCTATGGTTACAAATATCGTGGACAATCTGCCTGTTTGGTGCAGAACTGACGTATGCGGGACAAAACATACGGAACTTCAGTTTTGACAAAGACACCAAAAATATCAGCCGGAGGTATCGGGATTTCGTGGCTATCCTTATCATGTCCCTCATTGCCAAAAGATTTGAGGAAAATGCAAAACCATATACAGCAGAAGAAATATCCGAAGAGTGTCAGATACCGATCCGGTTGACACACCAGATTCTATATGAGTTGCAAGAAATAAATCTATTGCATGAAGTAGTGGACGAAAACAATGAAGATATCGGCTATCAACCCTCCATGGATATCAATAAGATGAACGTCGCACTGTTGTTAGACAGACTGGACACGCATGGTTCGGAGGATTTCAAAATAGATAAGGACAAGGAGTTCAGCGAACAATGGGAAGTATTAATGAATGCACGGGAAGAATATTATAAGAGTGCAAGCCATGTGCTACTGAAAGATCTTTAATTTAGAGGGTTAGTGATAAGTGATTAGTACCATGCGGTGTCATAGCGCAGTCTGTTAATCACTTATCACTAACCCTTTATCACTGAATCAGTATTTATTGTAAGAAACCACCTTTTCCTTCGGTTTCCTCGCCTTCTTTCTCTTCTCTTTTACAGAGTAGCCGATGGTGATAACCAATAGCAAGCGCTTAGAAGATGGAATACCGGTCAGCTTCTTAATCCCTTTCTCATCAAACCAGCCAAGAATACAAGAACCTAATCCCTCACTCTCGGCAGCTAAAGTGATATGAGCCGTGGCAATACCTATATCTATCAAGGGGAAATACTTATCCTTAATCTTTGCACCCAGAAATGAAGTGACATTCATCGATTCTTCCACAACCAGAATATGAACGGGGGCATCCTTAGCAAATTTATTCATCCCCAGTCCGGCAGTAGCTTTGCCTACTTTAACGGAAAGTTCGGGGTCATTGATTACGACAAACTTCCACGGTTGCGCATTACAAGCCGATGGTGCCAGACGGGCAGCTTCCAGTATCCGTTCCAGCTTCTCGGGCTCTACAGGACGCGTCATATCATAAGCGCGGTCACTCTGACGGGAGGCTACTAATTGTAAAAAGTCCATTTGATATATGTTTTTTATTGCACCACAGGTTACACGGATAAACACTGATTATAAAAGGATAATATTTCTGCGCTATTTGCGTAATCTGTGGTGAACTATTATTTAAACTGGAGCATCCGACTGATATATTTGCCGATAATGTCAAATTCAATGTTCACTACGCTATCAACTTTGATATCGTGAAAATTGGTATATTCGAAAGTATAAGGAATGATAGCTACCTGGAAAGTATCGTCCGTTGGATTACACACCGTCAGGCTGACACCATTCACCGTTACAGAGCCTTTATCCACTGTAATGTATCCTCGCTTTGCCATCTCCTTATCGAAAGCATACCGGAAAGTGAAGTAATAACTTCCTTCGGCATCTTCTACACTGATACAGGTGGCAGTCTGATCTACATGCCCCTGCACAATATGTCCGTCGAGGCGACCGTTCATCATCATGCTGCGCTCTACATTCACCTTGTCTCCTACGTTCAACAGCCCGAGGTTGGAGCGCTCCAATGTTTCCTTCATGGCTGTAACCGTATAGGTATCCTCTGTCATGCTGACTACCGTGAGGCATACACCGTTATGAGATACACTCTGGTCTATCTTCAATTCATTTACAAATGAGCACTTGAACGTGAAGTGTACGTTCTCTTGTTCTTTTACCAATGCCACAAGAGTGGCACATTCTTCTACTATTCCGGAAAACATAATTCAGTTTACGATTTAATGATTTATAATTCCTTATTTGGAGAACACAAAGATAATGCAAATTGATCGCAGAATTTACATGCTTACATGAAAAAGTTCTGCCGGGATGCAGCTTATCTTCTTCAAAGATACGAAATAAGGAGAATATAAGTACAAAAAAATGGAGCTTTTCACAAAGCCCCATTTTTCAGTTTTCAATAGGTATTAGTTTTTTTTTAAGGTAAAAAGATTGTTTTCAGGATAACGCTGCAAATATAGCGGCTTTTCAGGTTACTTACCAAATTAAAAAACATGTCTTATAACATCTTTTTGAAATTTCTTTGGTTTTATTACCAATTATGCAGCCTTTCTACATCCGCAATCGTTTTCAATGGACAAATATATAGCATTTTTCTAACAAACGCTAAATTTTACCTAAAAAAGAACTCATTTCTTGCTTAAAGGATAATGTTCGTCCGTTTTTCCGCTATGTTTTAACACTTTCGCATCGATAAAGAAGACTATTTCTTCGGCAATGTTGGTAATATGGTCGCCGGAACGCTCCAACTTACGGAAGACACTTACCAGGTTCAGGCAAGGAAGAACACTGTCCGGATGTTTAGCAATATAACCTGCCAGAATGGTAGTGGCTTCAGCGTTTATTTCATCCAGCAAATTGTCTTTAGCAAAGACTGAAGTTGCCAGATCCTGACTCTCTTCCTGAAGAGCCTTTTTGGCAAGTTCCAGCATGGCAAGCACTTGCGCCTGCATTTCTTCCAGACGTAATTGCTTCAAAAGGTCCGGATCGAGGACAGGCTCTTTACAGTTCAGCACGAAACGGGCTATACCTTCGGCAAAGTCCCCCAACCGTTCCAGGTTTGTATTGATCTTCAGCATGGCAAGCACAAAACGCAGATCAATGGCTACGGGATTATACAGGGCGATAATATCTTCTACGTCACTGTCTATTTTCAATTCCAAGGCATTCACGCGACGTTCGCGCACCAACACTTGCTGCGCCAGTTCGCGGTCGAAGGTCAGGACTGCCTCCCCTGCCCGGTCGAGCTGGTTATACACTAAGGTCCACATTTCGTCTATTTCCTTTTTAAGTAAGACGAGTTCCGATTCGATAAACTTTACCATAAATTTCTATTTTAAGATTACTTGTATGATTAATTAGAGGAAAGCAATGAAACAAATGCTTACCCAAAACGTCCCGTAATATAGTTCTGAGTTTCCACTTTCTCGGGGTTCGTAAATATCTTCTTAGTATCGTCAAATTCCACCATTCGCCCCAAATAGAAGAATGCTGTTTTATCACTAACGCGTGCAGCCTGCTGCATATTGTGTGTAACGATAACAATTGTATACTGTTCTTTCAACTCGTGAATAAGCTCTTCTACTTTAGCCGTAGAAATAGGATCGAGCGCAGAAGCCGGCTCGTCCATCAGCAATACGGAGGGAGACACAGCCATGGCGCGGGCTATGCAGAGGCGTTGCTGTTGTCCGCCGGAAAGTGCATAAGCGGAAACCTTCAGCTTATCCTTTACTTCTTCCCACAAGGCGGCCCCCCTCAAGGACTCTTCCACACGCTGACGGATAAAACTATTGTCCGTCACCCCGTTCACCCGAAGGCCATAGGCCACATTCTCGAAAATACTTTTTGGAAAAGGATTAGGACGCTGGAACACCATACCTACTTTCTTACGGAGCTCATCCACCTGGACATCTTTTCCGTAGATATCCTTTCCGTCAATATGGATTTCACCTGTCAGGCGGGTATTGGGAATCAGATCGTTCATACGGTTGAATAACCGCAGGAAAGTGGACTTGCCGCATCCCGAAGGACCGATAAAGGCTACCACCGAACGTTCTTCTATCGACATACTGATACCTTTCAGAGCATGAAAGTCGCCATACCAGAAGTTTACATTATTTGCTTCTATTTTACCCATCATTTCATTTACTGTTTATTATTCCCGTTAGTTCATCTTTACTTTCTTCTCAAAATACTTCCGTAAGGCATTTGCCAGAAGATTGACAAAGAGAATGATTATTATTAAAACCAAAGCAGTGCCATAAGCCAGCGGAAGCTGGGATTCCATATCCGTACCACTAGTAGAAATAACATATAGATGATAAGGCAATGCCATGCACTGATCGAGGATACTTGTGGGTAACTGAGGAAGAAAATAAGCGGCACAAGTAAACAGGATGGGTGCGGTCTCACCGGAAACACGTCCCAAAGCAAGAATAAGCCCTGTTATCACATTCGGCATGGCCATTGGCAGAATCACATGCCAGATGGTTTGCAATTTCGTAGCTCCCAAAGCCCGGCTTCCTTCACGCAGGGTATCGGGAATAGCTTTCAGCGCTTCTTCGGTAGTACGGATCACCAAAGGCACGCAGAGCAATCCCAATGTAAGAGAGCCGGCAAGGATACTGTCGCCAAACCCCATATAGTTAACGAACAGGGCCATACCGAAAAGACCAAAGACAATGGAAGGTATCCCGCTCAGATTATTCGTCATCATGCGGATAAGACGAACGATCCAGCCCTTCGGAGCGTATTCATTCATATAAATACCACTCATTACTCCCACCGGAAAGGCAAACAGGGCACTGCCTATCATCAGATAGAATGTTCCGACGATGGCAGGCCAAATACCACCTGCCGTCATGCCGTCCTTCGGCGCGGTAGTCAGAAACTCCCAACTGATAACTCCTATACCTTTATATATAATAAAGCCGAGAATGGCAAAGAGTATCCCTACCACCGTCAGGCTCAGCAAACGGAATGTACCGAATGCAATGCGTTGCGAAAGATGTTTCTTATCTATCATACTCATTTTACTTTTCTCTGTAAAACACTATCTTTTCCGGGCCGATACAGCTTCCACCGTGAAGTTGATCAGCAAACTGATAAAGAACAATACTACTCCCAGAAGGAATAAAGCTTCATAATGAGCTCCTCCGGCAGGTGCTTCTCCCAGTTCCGCTGCAATCGTAGCGGGAATGGTGCGCAAAGGCTCCAGAATGGTATGCGGTATAACGGCCGCATTGCCTGTCACCATCAATACCGCCATCGTTTCTCCGATGGCGCGTCCGATGCCCAGCACTACTCCGGAAGTGATGCCCGATACAGAATAGGGTATCACCACCTTATATATAGTTTGCCATTGCGAAGCTCCCAATGCCAGACTGGCTTCACGCATGGCACGGGGACAGTTGCGCATGGCATCTTCTGTCACAGTGATAATCGTGGGCAATGCCATTATTGCCAATACGATACTTCCCGCCAGACCGCTTTCGCCAACCGGCAAGTCGAACACTTTCTGTATGAGCGGCACAATCACTATCAATCCGAAGAAGCCATAAACCACTGACGGAATACCACTCAGTAACTCAATTATCGGCTTCAACAGATTACGCACCTTAGGATTTGCCACTTCGGACATATAGATAGCTACCGAAAGTCCGAACGGAAGAGCAATCAGAATGGCAAAAAGACTCACCCATAATGTACCCGTTATCAGCGGCAAAAAGCCAAATTGCGCGGCAGGGGTAGCCGTAGGAAACCATTCGGCACCGGCAAAAACGTCTTTCACTGAAATCGTATTATCGCGCAACAAGTGGACGGAATCCTGACGTACAATAAACTGTTGCGGCACAAAAGCAATGATGCCCGGTGTACGCTCCACCAACTCGGTAATTCTTGCTCCGGCATGTTCATAAGAAGGGCCCAGTTCTTCTTCAGTATAATACTGGGTGATATCCTCCAAACGGAAAAGCCGGATAGGCATATCCTGCCCTCCGACCTCATTCCAATTTGTTATTTCCTCGTCGAAGACATCTTTTATCTGAGCCGGTGTCAGCTCAGCAACCTTATTATCTTTATTCAATGCCAATACATATCCCTCTTCAATCACCCGGCTGTTGAACAATCCCAACGCCTCGGAAAAGAGAAACAGGATGATAAGCACAATGGTAATACTTGTTACGAAACCACTGCAAGCCAATATACCTTCTACTATTTTTTCAAAAAGTTTCTTCATAAATACCTGTTGATATTCTGCATGCAAAGAAACGGGGCTGATGTTAAGAGAGTGTGACTAACGTTTGAAAGAAATGTTTCAAACCTGTTACAAAAGCGTTACAACCCGCAAAAACACAAGCTTTGTAATAGCATCGTAATACACGATTGCTTTATTTGCAGACAATAAACAAAAAGAGTAGTATGAAGGTTGTTATACCATCATTAGTTTACTACATAAAGTAATTATAAACAATACCTGTTATGAAAAGAATAAGTATGATCCTACTCCTGACATTAGCTGCAAGCAGCATGCAAGCACAGCGTATTAAAGGCAGCGACACCGTACTCCCCGTAGCACAACAGACCGCTGAAAGGTTTATGGCGCTCAATCCCGATGCCCGGGTTACCGTCACGGGTGGCGGCACCGGCGTGGGCATTTCCGCTTTAATGGACGGAACGACGGATATTGCCATGGCATCCCGCCCCATCAAGTTCAGCGAGAAAATGAAAGTAAAGTCCGCAGGCAAGGAAGTAGAAGAAGTAATCGTTGCCTACGATGCCCTTGCCGTCGTGGTACACCCTTCTAACCCGGTGAAACAACTGACACGCCAACAACTGGAAGATATCTTCCGGGGAAAAATAACAAACTGGAAACAAGTGGGTGGAGACGATCGCAAAATCGTAGTATATTCCCGTGAAACATCTTCGGGCACCTATGAGTTTTTCAAGGAAAGCGTTCTCAAAAATAAAAATTATATGAGCAGTAGCCTTTCCATGCCCGCCACCGGAGCCATTATCCAATCCGTCAGTCAGACGAAGGGAGCGATAGGGTATGTAGGACTGGCTTATCTCTCCCCTCGCGTCAAGTCACTTTCCGTATCTTATGACGGCAAACACTTTGCACCGCCCACCATGGAAAGTGCCACAGACAAGAGTTACCCCATCGTACGACCTCTATATTATTACTATAATACGGAAAACGCCGGACAAGTAAACCCACTCATCAGTTTCATCCTGTCACCTGCCGGTCAGGAAATCATTAAAAAGAGTGGATATATTCCGGTAAATGAAGAATGAAGAACGAAGCATGAAGAATTTAACCGCGCTATGTAAGTATGCCGCAAGGTGAATTCTTCATTCTTCATTCTTCATTCTTCATTTTTTTCTCCTATCTTTGCACGGAATACGAAAACAGACAGCATTATGGCAGATATTAAGAGCGAAGAAGTAGGCGAAAAAAAGAGCCTCAACTTCATTGAACAAATTGTTGAGAAAGATTTAAAAGAGGGTAAAAACGGTGGCAAGGTGCAAACGCGTTTCCCGCCCGAACCCAACGGATACCTCCACATCGGTCACGCCAAGGCTATTTGCCTTGATTTTGGTATTGCAGCCGACCACAATGGCATCTGCAATCTGCGTTTCGATGATACCAATCCTACCAAGGAAGATGTGGAATATGTAGAAGCCATCAAGGAAGATATTCAATGGCTGGGTTACCAATGGGGTAATGAATACTATGCGTCCGATTACTTCCAGCAATTGTGGGACTTTGCCATCCGCCTCATTGAAGAAGGTAAAGCATATATTGACGAGCAGACTTCCGAGCAAATCGCACAGCAGAAAGGTACTCCTACCCAACCGGGTGTGGAAAGTCCCTACCGCAACCGCCCGATAGAAGAAAGTCTCTCCCTGTTCAAGAAAATGAATACAGGTGAAATAGCAGAAGGTGCCATGGTGCTCCGTGCCAAGATTGACATGGCGAATCCGAACATGCACTTCCGCGATCCCATCATTTACCGTGTAGTGAACCATCCGCACCATCGCACGGGCACCACTTGGAAAGCTTATCCGATGTATGACTTCGCACATGGACAAAGCGACTACTTCGAAGGCGTAACCCATTCTCTCTGTACGTTGGAATTCGTTCCTCACCGGCCGCTCTACGATCTTTTTGTAGACTGGGTGAAAGAAGGACAGGATTTGAATGATAACCGTCCTCACCAGTATGAGTTCAATAAACTGAACCTCAGCTATACGCTGATGAGCAAACGTAATCTGTTGACTCTGGTAAAAGAGAAACTGGTGAACGGATGGGATGATCCCCGTATGCCGACTATCTGTGGTTTCCGCCGTCGCGGATATTCTCCTGAGTCTATCCACAAGTTTATCGATAAAATCGGATATACCACTTATGATGCGCTCAATGAATTTGCCTTGCTGGAAAGCGCCCTGCGCGAAGACCTTAATTCCCGCGCAATTCGTGTATCTGCCGTTGTGAATCCGGTGAAGTTGGTAATTACCAACTACCCCGAAGGACAAGTGGAAGAACTGGAAGCTATCAATAATCCGGAAAAACCGGAAGAAGGCAGTCACTTCATCGAATTCAGCCGTGAACTGTGGATGGAACGTGAAGACTTCATGGAGGATGCTCCTAAGAAATACTTCCGTATGACTCCGGGACAGGAAGTGCGCCTGAAGAGTGCTTATATCGTAAAATGTACCGGTTGCAAGAAAAATGAAGCCGGAGAAGTAGTTGAAGTATATTGCGAATACGACCCGAACACCAAGAGCGGTATGCCCGAAGCAAACCGTAAGGTGAAAGGTACCCTGCATTGGGTTAGCTGCGACCATTGTCTCGAAGCCGAAGTACGCCTCTATGACCGTCTGTGGAAAGTGGAGAACCCACGCGACGAACTTGCCGCTATTCGCGAAGCTAAAAACTGCGATGCCCTGGAAGCGATGAAAGAAATCATCAACCCGGATTCATTGCATATACTGCCCCATTGCTACATTGAGAAATATGCCGCAGGCATGAAACCGCTTACTTACTTGCAGTTCCAGCGCATCGGTTACTTCAATGTAGATCCGGACTCCACACCGGAAAAGATGGTATTCAACCGTACTGTAGGGTTGAAAGATACCTGGGGCAAGATTAACAAATAAAGTAAGGATTATAGGAGTAAACTATTAATGAGCAATAAAAACCTGCTGTCCGGCAGAGATAAAGAACTTCAGGAACTTGCCGAACAATATGAATCGGCAATGTCCGCGAAACAACCATTTTATCTGGACGCAGACGATTTGGCTGACCTTGCCGACTGGTATGGCACCAAAAAGAATTATGATAAGGCTTTAGAAATTGCAGAATATGGCCTGAAGCTACATCCCGACAGTACGGCATTAATGATAGAATATGCTTACCTGCATCTGGATAGCGGAAAAAGAGCAAAGGCACGTGAAATCATCGAAAACCTTCCCGATACCTATTCGCCGGAAGCCAAGGTGGTACGCGCCCACTTGCTGTTGAGTGAAGGTAAGCTGGATGATGCCGAACAGCTACTCGATACGATTGAAGATAAAGAGGACCTGGCAAATGTAATCGATGTATCTTATATGTACCTCGATATGGGCTATCCGGACAAGGCTCTGGCATGGCTCAACCCGGTAAAGGAAGAATATGCCGATGAAGAAGCTTACATTGCCGTAGTTGCAGACTGTTACTATGGGAAAGGTATGATAGAAGAAGCAATTCCTCTATATAACCAGCTGATAGATCAGAATCCATATTCGGCTCCCTATTGGTTCGGACTGGCAAGATGCCATTTTGAAGATCTGAACTTCGACCAGGCAATTGATGCCTGCGACTATGCATTGGTAGGTGATGACGAATTTACAGACGCCTATGTAATGAAAGGGCATTGTTTTTACCAGTTGGGCAATGAGGATGCAGCGCTGGAATGTTATCAGAAAGCTGAGCGGATGCATGGGTTGGCTCCTGAGTTTGTCTATACCTACATCGGCTTATGCAAGGTATCCAAAGGCGAATGGGAAGAAGGATACGAAAATCTGGAAAAAGCAATCCAGGCTAACGAAGCGGAAGAAACTCCCGCACCTACTCTACCCAGCCTATATGCCAATGCAGGACTTTGCCTTTCCAAAATGAAAAAGAAGCGCAAAGCGCACCAGTATTGCAAAAAAGCCCAAAAGCTGGAACCGAAAGATCCTGAAGCCTACCTGATTGAAGGCCGCATGTACGTCGAAGAAGGTGACTACGAAAAGGGAATAAAGCAATGGGCAAAGGCCTTGAATTGTGCTCCTAGCGCTGATACCTGGAATGAAATAGGTATGCACAGCATGGAAATCGGGTATCTGGATTATGCGAAAATAGCTTTTGAACGTGTTTGTGAGTTAGAACCGGAATTTGAAGGTATCAATGAAAAGTTGACCGTTCTCTACATGACACTGCATGATAAGGAAAACTTCATAAAGTACAATCAGAAGTGCACCCGCCCCTTTGATCTGAAAGAACTGGAGAAGATGCAGGCTATGATGGAAAATGAAGACCGAGAAGATCTGGCTGTTTATATGCAAAATATCATAAAAGCATTGCAATAAAAAAACAGAGAGTAAAGCTGATTGCTTTACTCTCTGTTTTTTTATATATTGTAGGGGTATCCTTATTTAGCGCTACGTGTAGAAAGCTTCTCCAAAAAATATACCAGGAAGAAACCAACAATCATCAATACTACAGCTTCAACAATATATTGATTAGGAAGGATATTCGCTTCAACCAGTGGCTTCACTACTCCATGACTGTCTGTGAACGTTTCAATCGTTTCTTTCCATGGCCATACTTTATTAAGAGACCCCAGCATAAAGCCGGTCAATACCGCCAACGTTATATTACGAAAATTCTTTAACGCATATGAAAGAACTCGTGAAAAAGTAGTTATACCTATACAGGCGCCTGCCAAGAATACTAATAAAGTCGCTATATCAAGTGTCTTGACCGCTTCCATTATATAAAAGTATTTGCCTAACAGCACCAAAATAAAACTGCCCGATATACCCGGCAAGATCATCGCACAAATAGCAATCGCACCGCAAAGGAAAATGAAAAACAGATTGGATGGCGTTTCAGCAGGAGTTGCCACCGTAATATAATAAGCAACTGCCACTCCTATGATAAAAGCCGGAATTGTTTTCTTATTCCACTCCTTTATATCTTTCCCCACAAACCAGGTGGAAGCCAGCACCAGTCCGAAAAAGAAAGCCCAAACCATTACCGGATGATCCGTAAGCAACCATGTAATAATCTTAGCCAACGAAAATACACTGACAGCGATTCCAGCTACAATGGAAATTAAAAAATTACCATTAATGGCTTTCCAGAACGCCCCCCATTTTCCTGTAAAAAACAACTTTAAACTTTTTCCGTTGATGCTTTTTATCGAATCTATCAGTTCATCATAAATTCCCACAATAAAAGCAATTGTTCCTCCCGATACTCCGGGAACCACATCGGCTGCCCCCATTCCCACACCTTTCAGCATGAGTAAGGCGTAGTCTTTTAAACCTCGTTCCATTTTTCTTTGTTATCTATTAATACTTGATTTCATGGTACAAAGTAAAACAAAAAAAGTCAGTTACTCACCATAAAGCAAATAAAATACACAAAAGATAATCCACAATCAATTCACACGCCAACTCACTATATAAAAAAGATAAGGTGCACAATAGCCTCACGACCCTTGTGCACCTTATCTTTTTTATTGCTATTTAAAAATCTGAATTTACTATTTCTTCACAGCCTCTATTGCTTTGTCATAATCCGGCTCCTGAGTGATTTCGGGTACCAGTTCAGTATACATCACTTTTCCATCTTTACCAATGATAACTACTGCACGTGCCAGCAAACCGCCCAATGGTCCATCTGCCATACGCACGCCATAGCTTTCATCGAAATCCGAAAAACGGAAATCAGACAAAGGAATTACATTTTCAATACCTTCCGTCGTACAGAAACGAGCGTGAGCAAAAGGCAAGTCTTTGGAAATCGCCAATACCACGGTGTCAGGCAGACTTGCTGCCAACTTATTGAACTTGCGCACAGACGTTGCACAAACACTAGTGTCCAAACTCGGGAAGATATTCAATATCACATTCTTTCCTTTCATATCTTTCAAAGAAAAAGAAGAAAGGTCAGTCTTTACTAACTCGAAATCAGGAGCAACTGTTCCTGTTTTTATAAACTCACCGATAATCTTAACCGGTTGTCCCTTAAATTTTGTTGTAGCCATAGTTTTCTTTTTTTTATATGTTTATATAACAAACGAACTGTTAGAAAAGTTCGCTCAAAACTTTTCCAACTGTAAATTGTTACTCTCACAAACATGATTACAATAACCATTTAAAATTCGATTTGCATGAAAACTTTATTTGACGAACTTCAATGCGAAGTAAAAAACTGGTGGATCTCTCTCTTGCTTGGCATACTCTACGTAGTAGTTGCCGTCAGCCTGATGTTCGCACCGTTAAGCGGCTACGCTGTTTTGAGTATCCTGTTCAGTATATCCATGTTATTCAGCGGTTTGCTGGAGATTTCTTTTGCTGTAAGCAACCGGAAAAATGTATCCAGTTGGGGCTGGTATTTGGCCGGAGGTATCATCGACATGATATTCGGTTTCTACCTGATAGCTTATCCATTACTAAGTATGGAAGTTATTCCTTTCATTATTGCATTCTGGCTGATGTTCCGGGGCTTCTCATCCGTCGGCTATGCCATGGATCTGAAAAGATATGGTACAAGAGACTGGGGCTGGTATATTGCTTTCGGCATATTAGCCGTAATTTGTTCGCTCATCATCTTATGGCAACCGGCAATAGGCGCTCTCTATGCAGTTTACATGATTTCATTCGCATTCCTGATTATCGGATTCTTCCGCATCATGTTGTCATTTGAACTGAAGAGTTTGCATAAACGTGGAAAAAGCATGAAAGAGAAAAACGAAGATAAAGAAATTCCCGTAGGATAGTTAAGAATTCCACTGCCCGGAGAAACGAGTTGACTAAAGTGCCTGGAAACAGGAACTTGTCAACTTGTTTTCTCATTAGTTACACTTCAGGAAACGATGCATAGTAGTTCGGGATACTCCCATCTGGCGAGCCAACTCCGAACAGGAAACACCTCGTTGAGCATCTTTTATCAAACGCCTTTTGTTCTCACGAAGTACCCTCATAGCAGGACAGGTTCCTTTCTTTCGTCCCAGTTTTACCCCCTCTTGCCTGCGCCTTGCCAATGCTTCTTTTGTTCGCATGGAAATCAGATTACGTTCTATCTCTGCCATTAATCCGAATGCGAACCCCAATACCTTGCTGTTCATGTCATTTTGAAATACATACCCCTCTTTTGTGCTGTACAGAACAATTTCTTTCTTGATACAAGAATTAAGAATCGTCATGATTTCCAACATTGTACGACTTAATCTTGAAATTTCCGTCACAATCAGCGAGTCACCTCTTTGCATTCGGTTCAACACCCCCGATAACTTCCGGTCTTTGCTTCTCACACTACCACTCACCGTTTCGGTGTACCACTTGTCAATCTGCAATCCATTCTTCTCTGCAAAACGCAGAAGTTCTTCACGTTGATTAGCCAGAAATTGTTTTTCTGTACTTACTCTTAAATAAGCTACTACCATAATTTTGTTGTTTTTATAGGTTTAACGCGCCAAAGAACAGCAATAACAGCGAGAAATCACACTACCTCCAATCAATGATATACAGGCGATTGCCTCTATTTAGGCTCTTTTATTTGACAACACATATTTCTGATACTATGAGACAAATTATGTAGAAGTACATTTTCAAGGATGAAAAGCTAGTCATAAAAAGAAACAATAAAAAAACTTCTTTCTTTTCTATCGAACAAATTCTCCTTTTTTCGTTTATCTTTAGAGAAGATAAGCTGCATTTCAGCATAACTTTTTCATGCGAGCATGAAAGTTATGCACTCAAATTGCATTATCTTTGTAGTCAGTTTTATAACAAGAATATAAATTCATAATTAAAAAAAACAAAGGAATTATGGCAATGCATACATGGTTTGAGTGCAAGATCCGTTACGAAAAAGTGATGGAAAACGGTATGAACAAGAAAGTTACAGAACCTTATTTAGTGGACGCACTCAGCTTTACGGAAGCGGAAGCACGCATCATTGAAGAAATGACGCCGTTTATTTCAGGCGAATTTACAGTATCAGACATCAAACGTGCCAACTATAGTGAATTATTCCCCAGCGAAGAAGAGGCCGCCGACCGCTGGTTCAAGTGTAAACTGATCTTTATTACTCTGGACGAAAAGAGTGGAGCTGAAAAGAAAACATCCACTCAGGTATTGGTACAAGCTGCCGACCTGCGCGATGCTGTTAAGAAACTGGATGAAGGCATGAAGGGTACGATGGCGGATTATCAGATTGCTTTAGTATCCGAAACACCCCTTATGGATGTATATCCGTATAGCGCGGAACCCAATGACAAACCGGAAGTTTAATCTTTTGAGAATTGAAAGTTGAAGTGATTAGCGTAAACACAGAACGCTTTGATCTTCAACTTTTGAATTTCATATTTCAATTTTCTAATCATGAATATTGCAGAGAATCTTCAACAAGTGCTAAGCGAACTGCCTGATGAGGTGCGACTGGTAGCTGTCTCCAAATTTCACCCCAATGAAGCGATAGAAGAAGCCTATCGCACCGGACAACGAATATTCGGAGAAAGCAAAGTACAGGAAATGACTGCCAAGTACGAAAGTCTTCCCAAAGACATTGAATGGCACTTTATCGGGCATCTGCAAACCAATAAAATCAAGTTTATCGTGCCCTACGTGGCTCTGATCCACGGAATTGACTCATACAAACTCCTTGTAGAAGTCAATAAGCAAGCTGCAAAAGCCGGAAAAGTAGTCAACTGCCTGTTGCAACTGCACATTGCAGAAGAAGAAACTAAATTTGGTTTTAGTTTTGGCGAATGTCGGGAAATGTTAGCAGCCGGTGAATGGAAAACTCTCAGTAACATACAATTATGCGGTCTGATGGGTATGGCAACAAATACAGACGACAATGAACAAATAGAGAAGGAATTTTGTTCATTAAGTAGCTTCTTCAAAGAAGTGAAAGACTCATGGTTTGCCGACACGGAGGCTTTTCGGGAGTTGTCCATGGGAATGTCCCACGATTATCACCAAGCTATTGCTGCTGGAAGTACTCTGATACGCGTAGGAAGCAAAATCTTTGGAGACAGAACGTATTAATCATTATTCATTAAACATTATTACCATGGCAACATTAAAAACTACTTTTGCCGGGTTAGAATTAAGAAACCCGATTATCGTCAGCAGCTCAGGTTTAACTGATAGTGCTGAAAAAAATCAGAAATTCTATGAAGCCGGTGTCGGTGCCATTGTTCTGAAATCTCTTTTTGAAGAGCAGATCATGTTGGAAGCTGACTGGCTGGGAGATCCGAATATGTATCCTGAAGGCAGTGATTACTTGGTAGAATACGTCCGCCAACATAAACTGTCAGAGTATCTGGAACTGATCAAGGATACTAAAAAAGTATGCCCCATTCCTGTTATTGCCAGCATAAACTGCTATCAGGATGCTGAATGGGTAGGATTTGCGCAACAAATGGAAGCGGCAGGAGCTGATGCTATAGAAATCAATATCCTGGCTCTCCAGACAGATATGCAATACAATTACGGTTCATTCGAACAACGCCATATTGATATTCTCAGCCACATCAAAAAGACGGTACGTATTCCGATCATCATGAAGCTGGGTGATAACCTGACTAATCCGATAGCTCTGATAGATCAGTTATATGCAAACGGAGCAGCTGCCGTGGTATTGTTCAACCGCTTCTATCAACCGGATATTGATATCGAAAAGATGAAGCAAATCTCAGGAAATGTATTCAGCACAGGAGCTGACCTGGTTAAAGCCTTACGCTGGATCGGTATCGCTTCCGCAGCTGTGAATAAGTTGGATTATGCAGCATCAGGCGGTATTCACTCTCCCGAAGGCATTGTAAAAGCAATTTTGGCAGGAGCTTCAGCTGTAGAGATTTGTAGCGCATTCTATCAGAACAGTTATGCCCTTGTAGGAGAATATATCCACTTCCTGAACTTATGGATGGATCGCAAAGGCATGGAAAACATTCCTCAATTCAAGGGAATGCTGAATGTTAGCGACTTGAATGGAGTAAATACCTTCGAACGTACTCAGTTCATGAAATATTTCTCCAGCAAAAAATAAACAGGAACCGCACAATATATCATTATAAGTAATGCCCCGTAACATATATTGTTAGCATATCTAACATATATCGTTACGGGGCATTACATATATTGGCGTTTCCTTTACAGAGGAACTTTTTCTTTATTCGGGTTTCTTATATCCAAGGCTTCAAAGCATGAATTCTTGCTGATAAACTCAGGAACAATATCCTTCATAGCAGCTACAATCTGCATCTGATCATACGTGTAACTAACCTCTATCAACTTCTGAATGCGTTGCTTCACCTCATCATAATCATATTCGCGAACTGTAGCAATCATAATCTTCTCATGATAAGTCGGCTTTGTCAGCTCTTTCACATTCAGCAATTCTTCATACAGCTTTTCACCATGACGCAATCCGGTGAACTCAATCTTCACATCCGTACGTCCGGAAAGGCTGATCATACGCTTGGCAAGATCCACAATCTTCACCGGTTTACCCATATCAAAGATATAAATCTCACCGCCATTACCCATGCTACCGGCTTCAAGTACCAGACGGCAAGCTTCGGGGATAGTCATAAAATAACGGATAATTTCAGGATGTGTCACAGTTACAGGCCCACCACGTTGAATCTGATCGCGAAAACGTGGAATTACCGAACCATTAGAACCTAACACATTACCGAAACGTGTCGTAATGAATTGCGTCACATGCCCGCCTTTCTCCTGAAGTTTCTTAGCTAAAGACTGCACATAAATCTCACAGATACGCTTGGAACATCCCATTACATTGGTGGGATTCACAGCCTTGTCCGTAGAGATCATTACAAACTTTTCAGCACCATATTTTACAGCCAGATCAGCCAGTGTACGCGTACCGAACACATTGATCTGAATGGACTCGGAAACATTATCTTCCATCATCGGCACATGCTTATAAGCCGCTGCATGGAAAATATATTGCGGTTGGTATTCCTTGAAGATATCTTCCATACGCGTAGCATTGGAAATATCCGCAATAATAGTCTCTGCATCAATGTCACGCCAACGATCCTGCAATTCCAGACGAATATCATGCAACGGAGTCTCCGCCTGATCTACCAGAATTAGCTTATAAGGGTTGAAGGAAGCTACCTGACGCATTATTTCGCTACCGATAGAACCGGCAGCACCGGTAATCATTACGCGCTTTCCTTCGAGGTGGGAAGCTACCTTATGAATCTCGATTTCAATAGGATCGCGTTGCAGAAGATCTTCAATCTGAATTTCTTTCAACTGAGTACGGTTCAAAGTCTGTCCGCTCCACTCGCTCAAAGGAGGTGCAGTCATAAGCTTGATGTTGTGTGCCAGAAGACGGTCGGCCATATCAGACTTCTTCAGTTCTTCCATTTTGGCCGGCGAAATAATAATTGTATGCACATCGCGGTCATTCAATACATCAATCAGAGACTCGTCATTCGGGAATACCTTTACGCCCATCATCACCTTATTAATCAGTTCCGGCTCATCTGCTATGAAACCACGCAGACGATAGTGATTACGCAGGTTGACACGCAACGCTTTCGCAATGTTCACTCCCGCTTCCTTAGCACCATATATAAAGACGTTGGCGCTATGGCTTCCATCAAAATTCAGAAGTTCATAGAACATCTTCACAACTATACGTGAACAAGCCATAATGGCAAAACTAATGATATAGGCCATAAACAGTACACTCACAGGTGCCAGACGAATATTCAGATAACTATCTAAAAGCACACTCGAAATCATTAACAGAGCATAAGACACCGTCAATGAAACGAAAATGCGCATAATGTCTATAAACGAAGAAAAGCGCAATACGTTAGAATAGGTGCGGAACACCCTAAAGAAGACCAGATTGACAATGACCGTCCATACAACCGTTTTGTCAATGGTAGATGATTCCAGAAAAATACTCCGGAAATCATATCGAAGCGCATAAGCCAATAGGCTGGATACGACGATTATCAGTACATCGATCAACAGAATAGTCCAAATCGGCAATACCTTTGCTGAAAGGTAGCGATGAAAAATTTTATGTTTCATTTCGTTTGACAGTTTTGTTTTTAGGCGAGGCAAAGATACATTATTTTTTATCAAATAGGACAAGAAAAAGATAAAAATGTGTGATAAAATTAAATGGTGGCAAAGTTACGGGTATAACTTTGCCACCATATTTACGACCTATAAAGCTCTGTTACATCAAATTACTAGCTAATTCGCTTAATTGGCTACGTTCTCCTTTTAACAAATTTACATGAGCAAAAAGGTTCTGATCTTTCATACGATCAATCATGTAAACCAAGCCATTGGACTGACTGTCGAGATAAGGTTGGTCTATCTGTTGGATATCACCGGTAAACACCATTTTCGTACCCTCCCCCGCACGGGTTATGATAGTTTTTATCTCATGCGGAGTCAAGTTTTGTGCTTCATCAATAATGCAATAAGTTTCACTCAAACTACGTCCACGGATGAAAGCTAATGCTTCAATAACCAGTTGCTCACTTTTCTGCATATCTTCCAAACGTTTTACCTCTGTTGAGTTAGAAGCAAACTGACGTTTGATTACATTCAGATTATCAAACAAGGGTTGCATGTAAGGAGCTACCTTTTCTTTGGCATCACCTGGCAGGAAACCGATGTCTTTATTGGATAAAGCAACAATCGGACGCGCCAGCAAAATTTGCTTATAGTCATTCATTTGACTAAGGGCAGCTGCCAGAGCCAACAATGTTTTTCCTGTACCGGCTTTACCTGTCAAAGCAACCAATTTGATGTTTGGATCGGTCAACACTTCAAAAGCAAAACTTTGTTCGGCATTCCGAGGTTCGATGCCATAGTTCTTTGTTTTATTCACCCGACAAATGGAATGTGTAAAAGGATTGTAACGGGCAAGTACACTGTTCCTGTCACTTTTCAAGATAAAACATTCATTCGGATGGATGATATCTTTGAAATCAAACTCACTGATATCCAGTCCTTCTCTGGAAGAATAAATCCGGTCTATCAAAGCAGGATCAATTCCCTCAAACACCTCATTTGACTTTTCAAATATATCCACATTTATCACCTTGTCGTTGATATAATCTTCGCAAAGTAAGCCTATGGAACGTGCTTTCATCCGGAGGTTCACGTCTTTTGTCACCAGGATGGTTTTCATATCCTTCTTTTGGCGCGTCAACCAGTCCGCTACAGCCAGAATCTTATGATCGGGAATACGCTCGGGGAATGAGTCGAACACATCCGGAGCATCCACCGAACCGGCTATTACAAACAAATTTCCCAGGCCTTCGCCCAGAGAAGCACCCTTATTAAAAAGATTGTCATCGGTAACTAAATCGAGCTCGCGGAGAAATTCACGAGCATTGAAGTTTATCTGCTCATTCCCTTTCTTGAATTTGTCCAATTCTTCAAGAACCACGATGGGAAGATAAATGTCGTTCTCTTGGAAATTCTTAAGACAGTTATAGTCGTGAAGGATTACGTTCGTATCAATCACAAAATTTTTCTTTGCTCCCATACTCTTTTAGATTTAAATTGTTGATATATTTACCTCCAAAGCGAAGATAAGCTGCACCTTGGCATAAAAAATGGACAAGTTCATTTTATTCTGCTCTCGGTTTGCATTATCTTTGCAGCTTCTAAGATAGGAATTAAAAAGAGAGAATAGTTTGCTTTCTCGTTAAATATTTTAAAAGATGGATTATCAGAACACTTTATTATACTTATATAACAGTGTCCCTATGTTTCAACAGGTGGGAAGTTCGGCATACAAGGAAGGTTTGGAGAATACATTGGCACTGGATGAACACTTCGGACACCCGCACCGGAACTTCCACAGTATCCATGTAGGAGGTACGAATGGGAAAGGTTCATGCTCGCACACTCTTGCTGCTATCTTGCAGGAAGCGGGGTACCGGGTAGGCCTCTACACATCTCCGCACCTCGTAGATTTCCGCGAACGTATCCGAATAAACGGACAGCCCATCCCTGAAGAATATGTAGTCCGGTTTGTAGAAAAAGAACGTGATTTTTTTGAGCCTCTGCATCCTTCTTTCTTTGAATTGACTACCGCTATGGCATTCCGCTATTTCGCTGACGAACATGTAGATGTAGCGATTATCGAAGTAGGACTTGGCGGAAGACTGGATTGCACCAATATCGTGCACCCGGATCTATGTATCATCACCAATATTAGTTTTGATCATACCCAATTCCTGGGTAATACATTAGAAAAGATAGCGGGAGAAAAAGCCGGGATCATTAAAAGTGGAATACCTGTCGTAATCGGAGAAACGACTCCTGAAACAAAACCTGTATTTACAAAAAAGGCTCGCGAAGTAGGTGCTCCCATTCTCTTTGCAGAAGAAAATGAAAAGGATGATTACCCCGGATTGGAATATGAACTGAAAGCGTTATATCAAACTAAGAACACCCGCACGTTACTCACAGCCATCCCTGAACTACGAAAAGCCGGATACAATCTGAGTGAGCAGGCTGTCCGAAGTGGCTTCGCCCATGTTTGTGAACTGACCGGACTGATGGGACGCTGGCAAAAATTGCAGGATGCCCCTACCTTGATATGCGATACCGGACACAATGTAGGTGGCATCACCTATATCACAGAGCAGTTGAAACAGCAATTTTATCGGAAACTACATATGATTATAGGTATGGTAAACGACAAAGACATACGCGGTGTATTAGCATTATTACCCCAAGAAGCCGAATATTACTTCACAAAAGCCAGCGTAAGGCGTGCATTACCTGAAAGCGAACTTGCCCAACTTGCCTCTGAGGCGGGATTGCAAGGAAATTGCTATCCGGATGTTCCCTCTGCCGTGCGGGCTGCACAAGAAAAAAGCCTCCCGGAAGACTTTATCTTCGTGGGAGGCAGTAGCTTTATTGTTGCCGATTTGTTAGCGAACCGCGATGCACTCAATCTCCACTAAAGCATCTTTCGGCAGTGCTTTCACTGCAACAGCCGAACGGGCAGGGAAATCACCATCAAAATAGGTAGCATATACTTTGTTCATATCTGCAAACAATGACATATCCTGTAGGAAAACAGTAGTCTTGACGATATTTGCCATCGTCAAACCCGCTTCTCCAAGGATATGCTTAATGTTCTCCAATGACTGACGTGCCTGTGCTTCAGCACCTTCTGCCATCTGTCCGGTAGTCGCATCAATAGGTAATTGACCAGATACAAATATCATTCCATTCGCTTCGATAGCCTGGCTGTAAGGACCAATAGCCCCCGGAGCTTTCTGACTGCAAATTACTTTTTTCATTCTAATATTATTTTAGTATTCAACAATTTATAGTTCATTCAAGAAAAAAAATTGGTATCTTATGCAGTATTCTGCAACTTCATGCATTTACTTAATAGAATTATATACAAAAGAAAAATTCACTTATACCTGTTTTAAAAACCTAGACTTAGCTAATTCTTTTTTGACACGGGAGTTTCCCGATAAAGGCTCGGCTTGTGAAAGCGGAGCCTTTTTTGCAAAATGCATCATCTATTTTACTAAAACGTATCATTCATTTTACTAAAACGTATCATTCATTTTACTAAAACGTATCATTCGTTTTACTAAAACGCATCATCCGTTTTTCTCACAGAAACAATGCATTACGACCAATCACTTACAGTGTTTTTCTATTAAAGCATCGACATTCGGATCACCCAGTTCCTTAGCTTTTGCGAAGCTGGCACATGCCTCTTTGTTTTGCTTTAACTGTAGTTGCGCCACTCCTATCAGGCGATAGGCTTCACCATATTTAGGATCAATTTCCAAAGCATCTTTCAGCACCTTGATTGCTTCCTCATTTCTACCCACACGAATGTTTACCACCGCAAGTTCCGAATAATAAGTCAACTCTTTCGGATTAAGCTCAATGGCTTTTGCCAAATCATCCAACGCACGCTGAAACTGCTTTGCCTGAACGGCCGCCTGTTCGCGATAATAGTAGAACACATCATTCACATTGCCACGAACCGCTTTATAGTATTCATCATAATCAAGCATCGCACCGCGTCCTTGTCCGGCATTCAGGCGCATCTGGGCACGTTCCAGCAGATAAGGAGCTGCTTCCTCACTGTACGGTTGCACGAAACGCGCCATACAACTATCCATCAAAGCCAACACTTCTTCCGGAGCTGCTTCCATCAATTCTTTCGTCTTAGCGGCACTAAAAAATGTAGCCGGAGAGGCAATATTGGAACCATTCACCTTCTCATAACAGGCAAGAGCAGCCGCATAGTCCTTCTTGGCAAACTGGATATCGCCTTCCAACTGAACATAAACCGGAAGAGCTTCGATTGCAATCGCTTTACGCACCTCATCCAAAGCCTTGTCATATGTCCAATCTTTATAGCTTTTTTCAGGTTTATCCAACTGATAACCATAAATCAGCTTGGCACGATTGAAGTATGCATCATCTTTCTTTTGCGCCACTTCAAGCGCCTTATCCATATCAGCCGCTACCTTATCCATTGAACTTTTCTCCTTCGACTGGAAGATTTGATTGCTTGCACGGCGAAGATAACCGTCAGCACTGTTGGGATACTGAGATATAAACTCATTCAGTAACTCGGCGTATTTCTCCGGCGCAAGCTGTGAAGAAGCCATATAGAGATAAACCAATGCTTGTTCTTCCGTCTCAGGCAATGCTTTCTTAATGCCGATACTCAATAAAGTATGATCATTGAAAGAAAGAGGACTTATCTTTTGAGCCATAGCATAATCGGCACCTACCGCATAGCAAATGGTAACTGTATCTTTTCCAGAAGATTTCTGTGCCAGACCGAATACTTGTCCCTCAGCAGTCATTACCGGACAACTTACCATTTTATCCTTCAGCTGCATATCAAGTGTATAATAATGATATTGTCCATCTACCTTAGACTCTTCTTTCACCTGTCCGGTAGTATAGGAACGATCTTTCTGTGTAGAATAAGGTAACAGATAAATGCTTGCACCTACAGTCGGGGCCACAGGAGATACCACTAATGCAGGTACTTTTTTTCCTGAAATCGCTACACGGAACTTCACAACATCATACATGTCATTTGCTCCCATAATAACTTCCACAGGCATTTGTGTGCCCTCCGAATTAATGACTACGGCACGCTGCGCACCTTTAAACAAGCTATAATCAGACAGAGCGATTCCATCCTCGGTAACAAAAAATCCATTTCCCGTATTAAGTATCTTATCACTCTCGTCATACGTAACCACCGAGAAAACAGCACGCTTGGCTTTTTCCACCCATTTGGGTGCCTGAGCTACACTCCACTGTGCCAGCAAACAGAGGGCGAGCGTCAACAACAAGTTCTTCTTCATATCTTAGTTGGTTCTTTGTTTCACAGCTTCATAAATCAAAATACCTGCCGCAACAGAAACATTGAGCGACTCGATAGTACCCAGCATTGGGATTTTCACCCACTCATCGCAAAGAGCCAGGTTCTCATAAGAAACACCTTTATCTTCAGCTCCCATTATGATACACAGCGGTCCTGTATAATCAGCTTTGGTATAATCATAGTCACCCTTTTCTGTAGCTGCCACAATGCGGAAACCACTATCTTTGAGATATTGCAATGTAGTCTTCAGATTCTGCTCACGGCAAACCGGCAGAACATGCAATGCTCCGGCAGATGTTTTCATTGCATCAGCATTCACCGTCACGCTTCCTTTAGCAGGAATGATAACAGCATCTACCGCTGCACACTCACAGGTACGAGCTATGGCACCAAAGTTACGAACATCAGTCACACCATCCAACATGACGAACAGCGGGTTCTTGCCTTCTTCGAAAAGAAAAGGCACCAAGTCTTCTGTCTTCTGATACGTAACGGATGAGATAAAAGCAATCACCCCTTGATGGTTCTTACGGGTAATGCGGTTAATACGTTCCACCGGAACACGTTGCACCGGAATCAAAGTTCCTTTTAGCGCAGCAAAAAGTTCTTTGGATAAATCGCTCTGAATGTCTTTCTTCACCAGTATCTTATCGATTTCCTTTCCTGCCTGTATTGCTTCTATCACAGCGCGAACGCCGAAAATCATTTCACTCTTATCAACCATCTTTGAGAAATTAAAATTAGAAATTAAAAATTAAAGGCTATCTTTTGATACCAAGAAGCGCCTTTGCATTATTCAAAGCAGCTTCTGTCAAAGTAGCCCCACTGAGCATATGGGCTATTTCCTCTACCCTCTCCTCATCTGCCAGACGGCGTATGTGGCTATTGGTTTCGGTTTCGTTATCTTGCTTATATACTTTATAATGTGCACATCCGCGCGCAGCAATTTGCGGCAGATGGGTAATACTGATTACCTGGCGATCCTGTTCGCCCATTTCCTGCATAATGTCCGCCATACGGTCGGCAATCTCACCGGATACTCCTGTATCTATCTCATCAAATACAATAGTGGGCAATTTCACCGCACCGGCTATCATCGCCTTGATGGACAACATGACACGTGCAATCTCACCACCGGAAGCTACCGATGAAATATTTTGCAATGAGCCATTTTTATTGGCAGAAAAGAGAAAGTTGACGGTATCTTCACCGTGTACACCAGGCTCTTTTCTTATTCCCATCTCCACCTGAAAACGCACATTAGGCATACCCAACGGCACCAAGCGGGAAGCCATCTGCTTTTCCACTTCACGAGCGGCGCCGGTACGGGCTTTGGTAAGAACAGCAGCCTGCTTTCTCACCTTATTATATAGAGTATCGCAGAGAGTTGTCAACTCACCAATACGTTCATCATAAGAAGTAATGGCCGCCAACTTTGCTGCATATTCTTCAGCAAGTGCCAGTAACTCCTCCACAGTAGTTACCCTATGTTTCTGCTGTAAGGTATAAATCAGATTCAACCGATCGTTAACCTCTTCCAGACGATCAGGATTAAACTCAACATCCTCTTCCTGAGAAGAAACTTCCTGGGAAACATCTTTCAATTCAATATATGTACTTTCCAGGCGTTCAGCAAGTTCAGTAGCCGGAGAATAAACTTTTTGCAGACCAAGCATTGTATTCAGACTTTCCTTCAACCCGGCCAGCAGACCACCTTCATCAGAGGTCAGCAATTGTCCGACACGAAACAAACCGGCCTTTATTTCTTCAGCATGACTCAACACATCCGTCTCCTGTTCCAGTTCTTCCTGTTCACCTGCAGACAAATTTGCTTCTTCCAACTGCTCCAACTGGAAACGGATATACTCTTCATCTGCCTTATTCTGCTCAGCACGAGCTATGAGGTCTGCCAGTTCCTGTTGTGCATGCTTCCATTCTCTATACAAAGATTGATAAGCAGAAAGTTGTTCATCATTATGAGACAATATATCGAGTACATTCAGCTGAAATCCTTCTTTATTCAACAAAAGATTCTGGTGCTGAGAATGCACGTCAATTAACTGTTCACCCAATTCCTTCATTTGTACAAGCGAAGCTGGAGTATCATTGATAAATGCACGACTCTTACCAGATGCATAAACCTCACGACGCAAGATACACTCTTCTTCATATTCCAGTTCATTATCTTCAAAGAAAGGCTCCATGCCATAAGCTGAAATATCAAAACGGGCCTCAATCACACACTTCGATGCACCCTGGCGAATGGCTTTTACTTCGGCACGCTGACCAAGCAACAAGCCGATAGCACCCAGTATAATAGACTTACCGGCACCCGTCTCACCCGTGATAACGGAGAAACCTGCACCAAAGCTAATATCAAGCTTTTCTATAAGCGCGTAATTCTGTATGTAAAGCGAACGTAACATGACTTAATTACAATTTTAATCTTACTTACTTCCTAATTATTGTTTTATCTTTTCCCACTCGGTAGTCAACGAAGGATTGACAGAAGAGAGTAATTCACATATTTCTTCCTTTTCCTTCATTGCAGCACGGGAATAAAGATTAATCAATTCATCTTTCTTTATTTCAGTAAACAAACCGGGCAATGCCGACATAGGCTTATTCTGTTGCGCCTCTTTCAGACCGCTAAGCATAGATGTTATTACAGCGCGGGCACGGGTAACATTCACAGAGAGTTCATCCATACCTGTACGATGATATCCATACATCAGTTTGCGCAAAGGCGCCATGCCATCTTCCAGATAATCAGAAACTAACGCATAACGATTCCGACTGCTATCGAACGCTTTCCAACCGGTTTCACCAAGGTTCTGTGCGGCCGTTACAATGTCTTCGGCTGCCCGAAAAACCTCCGTACCACCCTGTGGAGCCATCGTGTCCATGTCCAGTCCGATAATCATATAAGCATAATAAGCAATTACTGCCGTCAGATTACTGTCAATAACATTATCCCTCAGTTGCAGCGGATCGAACTCACGATAGTTGAAAGCAACATCCGTATCTTTAAAGCTAAAAACTACCGTCTGATATCCGGATTGCCAGACGGGGCGTGTAGACTGTACAATCAGCTCACACTTCCAACGTCCGTCCGCCTCATTATATTCTTTCACGGTCAGGTTCATAGAACAACGAATCCGTTCATTCACTTCATACTGCGCCTGCGTCCACCGACGGGTATTGATAAACTCCATCAAGGCGTTTTCAAGCGTAGTAAAAACCTGTGTACTCGTACCTTGTATCTGAGAATAATTCACCGTAAATTTACAATTTAATTCCTGGGCAGCAGATTTTAACGCCACCACAACCAGAAGCAAAATCATATAAAGTGCCTTATTCCTCACTAGCTATATTTACTTATTCTTCATAACTTCCACCAGACGATCCACAATATCCGCAGCTACTTCCGCCTTTGATTTCAACGGAAAGTCCGTCTTGCTTTCACGGTCAATGATGCTGATTTTATTCGTGTCGTACCGGAAACCGGCTCCCTTATCATTCAGAGAATTCAGAACGATAAAATCCAGATTCTTCCGTCGCAGCTTATCCTCAGCGTTATGCTGTTCGTCATTCGTTTCCAGGGCAAAACCTACCAATACCTGACGATCTTTCTTCATCTGTCCCAGACAGGCGGCAATGTCTTTCGTAGGTTTCAAACGCAACGTCATTTCCCCTTCCTTTTCCCGCTTTATCTTAGCATCAGCAACCTGTTCCGGTGTAAAATCGGCAACAGCAGCCGAAAGAATAGCAGCATCAGCCTCTGCAAAAAAGCTACACGCAGCATTATACATCTGATCTGCCGATTCCACAGCAAACCAACGTACCGGATATTTCAATTGCTGTTGTACAGGACCTGATATCATAATGACCTTAGCTCCGCGGGCAGCACATTCATCTGCAATAGCAAACCCCATCTTACCGGAAGAATAGTTCCCGATAAAACGTACCGGATCGATCTTCTCATAAGTAGGTCCGGCAGTGATCATAATGGTCTTACCTCGCAAATCACCTTCTTTCCCGGCAAAATAATTCGCCAGATGTTGAATAATGACTTCCGGTTCTTCCATACGTCCCTTACCTACCAGATGGCTGGCAAGTTCTCCCGTACCCGGTTCTATAATATGATTTCCATAAGAACGAAGCGTATCCAGATTCTTTTGTGTAGAAGGATGGGCATACATATCGAGGTCCATAGCGGGTGCCACAAATACCGGAGCCTTAGCCGACAAATAAGTCGTAATCAACATATTATCAGCCACTCCATTTGCCATCTTGCCAATAGTTGAAGCTGTTGCCGGAGCTATAAGCATAGCATCCGCCCATAAACCCAGATCCACATGGCTATTCCATGTACCGTCACATTGGGCAAAAAACTCACTGATAACCGGTTTACTCGTCAATGCCGAAAGCGTAATGGGAGTTATAAATTCTTTTCCTGCAGGAGTTATGACTACCTGTACCTCAGCACCTTGCTTTATAAGTCCCCGGATAATATAACAAGCTTTATAAGCAGCAATACTTCCAGTTATTCCTAATACTATTTTCTTCCCTTTCAGTGTATTCGCCATGATACTACTTATTGGTTAATTCACGTAGACGGATCTTTGTCAACATAGCCTTGGTGTTCAGCGTAAAGTCACTGTTTAATATCCAGCTATAATAGCCCGGATCGCGCTTCAACACATCTGTCACCGACATTCCCTTGTATTTTCCAAAGTTAAATACTTCCACACCATTATCATCATAAATCATACGTCCTGCGAAATCCACATTTTTGTTAAAGCTGGAATAATCGGCCAGAAAAGCAACATCATTCTGCAATTCCGAATAACGGTCCAGCTGTGCCATTAGCACCTCATAAGTTGCTTGCGTATCAGCTGCCGCCGTATGTGCATCCTCCAGATTCTTTCCACAATAGAATTTATAAGCTGCAGAAAGTGTACGCTGCTCCAATTTATGGAAAATGACCTGTACATCCACAAACTTGCGGCGGCTCAGGTCAATATCTACACCGGCGCGAAGAAATTCTTCCGCCAGCACGGGAATATCAAAACGGTTGGAATTAAATCCTGCCAAATCACATCCTTCTATATCATTGGCAATAGTACGGGCCACTTCTTTGAAGGTAGGACAATCTGCCACATCCTCGTCATAGATGCCATGAACAGCAGACGCACCTTCGGGAATATGCATTTCCGGATTGATACGAAGTGTTTTTGCTTCCTCATTACCATTGGGGTGTACTTTGAGATAACAGATTTCAACGATACGGTCTACATTGATACTCGTTCCGGTCGTCTCCAAATCAAAAAAAACAATCGGGTTTTTGAGGTTTAATTTCATTATTATTATAAGTATAAGCTACAAGCTACGAGCTACAAGCTACAAGTGGCTACGCTATATCCCCAAAGGCACTCGTAACCTGTAGCTTGTAGCTCGTAGCTATAGCAATTATTAATCATTTAGCATCATCGGCATCAGTAGCATCAACAACTCCTCATTTTCTTCTTGTTCAACGGGAATGATGACACCTGCACGTGACGGATCTGCCAGTTCAATTATCACTTCATCAGCAGCGATATTATTCAAAATATCAATCAGGAAAGTCGATTTAAAACCGATGCTCATCGGGTTACCATCATACTGGCAAGCCAGTGTTTCTTCGGCAGAAGTAGAGAAATCAATATCCTGGGCCGAAATCACAATCTGATTGGGCTGCATACGCAGCTTAATAAGACTGCTTGCCTGTGATGAGAAAATAGATACACGACGCAATGCACCTACCAACTGCATACGGTCCACAGTCACTTTATAAGGATTATTCTGCGGTATCACCGAATTATAATTAGGATAACGTCCTTCAATCAGACGACACACCATGCGGTATTTTTCCAATGTAAACACAGCATTACGTTCATCAAATTCAATAACAACTTGTCCTTGTTCTTTAGGCAACAAATTCTTAATCAACGAAGCCGGCTTTTTGGGCAGAATAAATGCTGCGCGTTCATTACCTTTGGCAGCCAGTGTTTTGCAACGCACCAATTTGTGACCATCAGATGCCACCATTGTAATATCTTCTGTGGTAATGTCAAAATAGATACCATTCATCACCGGACGAAGTTCATCATCAGCCGTAGCAAATACAGCGCGATTAATTCCACCCAACAATACGGATGCATCCATTTCTACGCGTACGGCATTATCACCCAGCATAGCCGATTGAGGAAATTCATCTGCATTCTGTCCCATCAGGCTATACTTACCGTTCTGATACTGTACTGTGATTTCCAAAGAATTGGTATTTACTTCAAATGACAGCGGTTGTTCGGGGATTTCCTTCAATGCGTCCAGAATTGTTTTGGCAGCTACGGCAAAGCGTCCGTCAGCATCACTTTCATTCACTTCAACTGATGTCACCATCGTTGTTTCACTATCAGAAACAGTAATCGACAAGGTTCCGTCTTTCAGTTCAAAGAGGAAACAATCCAAAATGGGCAACGCATTCTTCGAATTAATCACACGGCTGATAGCCTGTAAATGGCTGGAGAGCGCAGTACTCGAAACGATAAATTTCATATGTTCTGTGTATTTAAGTTTTATATTATTCCCTATTCGTACTATAACTTCATAGTATCGGACAAAGTTACAAAAAAAGATCTTCCCACAGCAAAGAAAATTAAGAAAAAACACCCGGAACTTCTCCGGATTTCCCTAAAAAATTGTAACTTCGCCGCATCATTAAAAAAGAACGCAATGGAATTTACAGGAAAAATTATCGCTATACTCCAACCAAGAGGCGGAGTGGCAAAGTCGGGCAATGAGTGGAAAGCACAAGAATACGTGATTGAAGACCACGGCCAATATCCCCGCAAAATGTGTTTCGATGTTTTCGGAGCAGACAAAATAGAACAGTTTAACATCCAGATGGGCGAAGAACTGACCGTATCATTTGATGTGGACGCACGCCAATGGCAGGACCGTTGGTTCAACAGTATCCGCGCATGGAAAGTAGAGCGTGTTAGTGCAACAGCCCCTGCAGGCGCACCGGGCGCATCTGTTCCGCCGCCGGCACCGACTGCCGCACCGGAATTCCTGGCAGGTGATGCGAAAGACGATCTGCCATTCTAAACTGAAAAGAATTTTAGCACAAAAAAGGGAGAATGTTTTCTCCCTTTTTTTGTGTGTTAAATCTTATATTTTATTCCCTTTATATAAAAGCACCAGATTCGGATATACGACTTCTTCTACACAGGTAAACTGTATCGAAAGAATAAAATGCCGGAAGAATTTAGCCTGGCGAAAGAAAAAGTTAGGTATCAGACGCACATAAGTTTCCGGTTGCTCCACCATCTTTTCCATATCCACCATCATTACAAAACTATATGTGGGTGAAAGACTCCCGATCCCCTCTTCATACAACGGAATATCATCCAATACTTCCTCATTCTCCATGGCATCTATATAAGCCGTGAGACTGACAACATCCGGTGCCATCAACAGATGCCCGCGATAAAAACACACATACGTATAAAGGGCGGACTCTGTGATGCCTGTCAATTGAGTCAGCAAGGTATTACGAGGCAATATATAATAACGATATCCTTTCGCCTTTGGATAAAGATGATAATCGGGGTATGCCTGCGGAACAGGAGGCGCATCTACTTCCTTCGGAGAAGTATAAAGCAATGACTGCAAGCGGCGTTCAGCCTGCAACACATTCTTCACCGGAACACTCATCACCGCACAAGGAATCTCATTTACTGTATCTTTCGACTGGAAGAGACAGGATATCACCTGATCTCCTGCATACATTTTCAAGAAATCCATCCATTCTTCATCTCTTTCTTTAATATAATCGGAATAAGTTGCCTTGGCATATTCCTGTTTCGCCGTAAAGCTGCACATGGCATTCATATCCGAAATGGCCCAACAATCATAAAAGAAAGTAGAAAGTGGAAGCCGTTCTCCCGGAAACCCCTCTACCGGCTGCTGGCGACGCAAAGCATTTATAAAAGTATGTGTAGTGTCCGATCCGTGACTAATCCCCGAACAATAAATAGCATTCTCATTCAGCTTCAAATCAAATTCCGCCCAACTTCCCAAATAGGTCTGCGAACGAATACCATCTGTATTTTTACCCATCTCCACCGATTTAATGCGCACATACACCGTAGCTTCCACGTTCGCATTCTTCCCGGCATGCATCAGTCTGAATGAAGGCATGTCTATCAACGACTTTTTGGAGAGCCGCGCGTCAATCACCTGTTCTATCAATCGCTTCTGAAAGCTGATCGCCAGGAAGTCCGATGTGAAATACGCTGAAAGGAAACGTCCGTCAGGCATAGGATAAATACTGATCTCCTCACCTCTGTAATCAAAGAATTTAGAAGGGAATGAACTGGAACAATATTTCCTGATGAATGACTCCACCAACTCATAATCACCTGATCCCAGACTGCAATACAACACTTGGTTCAATGGTGTATCCGGCTCATGAAAACTGATAAGCATTTTGTTCATCTGCTTACTAAGTCCGTGCGGAGTATCCTCAAGCAAGGTATGCAGATAGTTTTTCAGATAAACAAAAAGTTCGGAAGCATAAAGGAAGTGATTATCTTTGCTGCAACTCAACTGGTTGATGTCATCTACCAATTCTGCCATACGGTCTGTTTCCAGCACAGCTATTGCGCTTTGAGGCACTAGAGTATAGAGATTAAAATCTTTCTGACTCTCCACCTCATTCAACCTAAAGAATGAATACACCCCGAACCCCGTACATAGCAACACTATGGACACAATCATGGCAATTCTTATGATAAGGCGTAACTTCATGGTTTTTCAGGCATCAAGTTTCGGCAAAAATAAGTATTTCTACTAATAAAACAAAACAAATGTTTCAAAAACTTTAGTAGATATAAAAAAGTTTTAGAATGCCTGCCTTTAAAACTCTATTTCCATTCCATCAAAAGTCAGATGCACATCAGGAGGAAGCTGCTCTTCGAGTTCCACATGCAATCCGGCATGATGACTCATGTGAATAAAATAAGTTTCGCGCGCACCGATGCGCTTCGCCGTCTCCAATGCCTCGGAAATACTCTGATGCGTAGGATGCGGCTTGACACGCAAGGCATTCACAACCAGAACGTCTAAGTCTTGCAATTGTTCATAGGACTCTTCAGGCATGGTCAGCATATCTGTAATATAAGCCAAACGCTTACCTATACGATACCCTAGAATAGGCAGACGCCCGTGCATCACCTGAAAAGGAATAATCTCCGTATGATTGATAAAGAAGTTTTTTCCCGGCTCCACTTCTTGCAAGAAAATCTGAGGTACACCGGGATATTTATGTTCCAAAAAACAATAGGGCATTCGCGCACGCAAGTGAGTTGCCGTATAGTCATCGGAATATATGGGAATCTCACCGAAACGGCAGAAAGGACGAAGATCATCCAGTCCTCCTACATGGTCATAATGCTCATGAGTAATCAGTACTCCATCTATTTTTTCAAATGAGGCTGCCCTCAACATCTGTTCCCGGAAATCCGGTCCGCAATCAATCAGTATCACCGCATCATCCGTATGTAACAAAGAAGACGCACGCAAGCGGTTATCGCGCGGATCGGCAGAAGTGCAAACTTCGCACTTACAGCCTATTTCAGGCACCCCTGTCGATGTTCCGCTTCCCAATATTCTTAGTTTCACTTTAATTACATATTAATTATCAATCATCTAAATAAAATTCACTTCGGGATGTATGTCAATGCCGAACTTCTCACGCACCGATGCCCTTACAGCATCCGAAAGAGCTACGATATCAGCTCCCGTTGCCCCTCCCCGGTTTACCAACACCAACGCCTGCTTATCATGCACAGCAGCAGGTCCCAGCGATTTCCCCTTCCAGCCACATTGGTCTATCATCCAACCGGCAGGGATTTTTATCCGATCAGCCCCCATCTCATAAAAAGGCATCCGGGGATATTGTTCCCGTAAGACCTCAAATACTTCACGAGAAACGACAGGATTCATAAAGAAACTTCCGGCATTGCCCAGCAGTTTCGGATCAGGCAATTTACTTTCACGGATACTGATAATCACTTGGCGTAATATTTTCAAGTCTACTCCCGGATATTTTTCAAGTTCCTGACGGATAGTACCGTAATCCAGCATATAATGTTCTTTCTTGCTCAGGGTGAAACCGACATACGTAACGAATACCTGTTTCATTTCCGTCCGTTTGAAAATACTGTTCCGATATGAATATCCACATTCATCCATCCGGTAAACATGCTTCACGCCCTCTATGTTCATTGTTTCCACAAAAGAAATCAGGTCTTTCACCTCCACCCCGTAAGCACCAATATTCTGCACCGCCGAGGCTCCCACTTCTCCGGGAATCAGCGACAGGTTTTCAGTTCCGTACCAACCATGCTCCACACAATAAGCCACGAAATCATCCCACACCACACCGGCACCTACACGTACCGCAACCTTTTCTTCATCTTCTGCTATTACTTCAATACCGCCAATGCGCGAATGTAATATCACCCCTTTATAATCTCCGGTAAACAGCAGATTACTCCCTCCGCCAATATGCAGATAAGGAGAAGTGATGTACCCGGCAGCAATCAACTTCTCCAATTCTTCTACTGAGCTGTATTCCAAAAACACGGCAGCTTCTACATCAAGTCCGAATGTATTGGGTATTTTTCTCATCTCATGCTCCATCATTCGTAATTCGTAATTTTCTAAATGCTCGTATCTTCATATTTATATAGTTCCCACTCTCCGCGATGCCTGCGGAAATAGAATATATTAGTGTATCCATTTCCAATCCCGTTTACTTTCAGTATCTTCGTATTCGAGTTATCGCTATTCTTTTGTCCGTAATTGATATTTGACAGTTTATCCACAGGCAATACCGGACGAAAAGCATACCACTGATTCAAGTCGAGTGTAGTCTCCAGGATAGAAAACTCATCATCCGGATCTATTGTGATATACTGTAAAGGTTCACGAATATGCCGGCTCTGATAAACGCTGTCGGTCACAAAACGCGAATAAAACGCAACGAAGTCTTCATCCTCTCCCTGTTCCATTTGACGGAGATTGATAGCTTCCAGCATCCATACGCCCTTGGTACGCTCGAAGTAGTATTTCTTCACCATGCGGTTCTCCAGGAAAATCCATTCCACCTGCACGGAAGTCAACGCAGTATCCCCCACCAGCTCCAGATCGTCTTCATTGTCGAAGAGTAATGTGTAATAACTCTGCTGAGTAAACAGATAATCATGTTCCCACTCTCCCTTCTCTATTTTAGAAGGCTTATCAACGTCGTAAAAAGACAATGGAAATTTGGTCCGCTGCTGTTGCAGGGCGTCATCTGAAGCGTAACTGTAGATAAAATCATCAAACGATTCATCCGCTTCTATTGGCTTTGGGTCATTATCAACTTCGGCCTGTGATACAGTATCAGCCTTGTGTGCAGCTGAATCCACCAAATTGGTGATTGTCGCAAAAGGGTCCATCTTCGTTTTCTTGTTGCCACACGACACCAAGAAAACGAGAAGAAAGAACCCCAATCCTATTTTTCTCATTCTTTACCGGACCATAAGGTCACTTATTTAGTTTAGCTCTTAACTTTTCAAGCATGTCCACCGTCATGGACTCTAAATCATATTGCGGTTTCCAATCCCACTCTTCACGAGCACAACTGTCATCCAAGCTGTCGGGCCAGCTGTCGGCAATGGATTGCTTCAATGGGTCAATCTCATACACCATTTCAAAGTCGGGCACATGCTTCTTGATGGACTGGCAGATCTCCTCCGGATCAAAACTCATGGCAGCAATATTGAAAGCATTCCGATGCTTCAGACGTGCCGGTGCTGCTTCCATCAATGAAATAGCCGCATTCAGCGCATCAGGCATATACATCATATCCATATAAGTACCAGGCTTCAAAGGACATACAAACCTCTCACCTTTCACTGCGGAGTAAAAAATGTCGACCGCATAGTCGGTAGTACCGCCCCCCGGAGGAGTTACATTGGAAATGATGCCCGGGAAGCGAACCGCACGGGTATCCACTCCATATTTAGTATAATAATAATCGCTCAATAACTCAGTAGTAACTTTAGTTACACCATACATCGTACGAGGACGCTGAATCGTATCCTGAGGTGTCTTCACATGGGGGGTAGCTTCGCCAAACGAACCGATAGAGCTCGGAGTAAACACTGCGCAACCGTATTCACGCGCCACTTCCAGCACATTCCATAATCCGTCTATACCAATTTTCCAAGCCATGGCCGGACGGCTTTCGGCAACAACCGAGAGCAAAGCCGCCAAATTATAAATCGTATCAATCTTGAATTGGCGTGCCACCACTTCAATAGACTGACGGTCGGTGACGTCGGCAATAGCAGAAGGTCCAGATGCCTTCAACTCGCCTTTAGGCATAGCACTCGGAATGTATCCGGCTATAACATGGTCATCTCCATAACGTTTACGCAATTCCAATGTGAGTTCCGAACCTATCTGTCCGGTTGCTCCAATTACCAAAATATTCTTCATACGACTTATTTATAAGGTGCTCCATCCTTAGAGACGTGCAAATATACATACTTTTTTTTCATTATTCTATCATTTTGCTATTGTTTATTTGAAGAAAAATCGTGTCCTTTGTATCGTTTAGTAATAAGATGACAAACTTTTAATTTATAAAGCTATGTACGGGAAAATGAAAGAACACCTCAGCAATACGCTTGCTGAAATCAAAGAGGCCGGACTCTACAAAGAAGAGCGCCTGATCGAGAGTGCGCAACAAGCCGCCATCACCGTAAAAGGGAAGGAAGTACTGAATTTCTGCGCTAACAACTACCTGGGTTTGTCCAACCATCCGCAACTGATTGCCGCTGCCCAAAAGATGATGGATCACCGTGGCTACGGCATATCTTCCGTACGTTTCATCTGCGGAACACAAGACATCCACAAAGAACTGGAAGCTGCTATCTCCGACTATTTCAAAACCGAAGATACCATCCTCTATGCTGCTTGTTTCGATGCCAACGGCGGAGTGTTCGAACCTCTATTCAGCGAGGAAGACGCTATCATCTCCGATTCCCTGAACCACGCCTCCATCATTGACGGTGTACGCCTGTGCAAGGCCAAACGTTACCGCTATGCCAATGCCGACATGGCCGAACTGGAGAAGTGCCTGCAAGAAGCACAGGCCCAGCGTTTCCGCATTGTTGTAACAGACGGTGTATTCTCCATGGACGGCAATGTAGCTCCGATGGATCAGATCTGTGACCTAGCAGAAAAGTATGACGCTCTGGTCATGGTAGACGAATCTCACTCTGCCGGTGTAGTAGGTCCTACAGGTCACGGTGTGAGCGAGCTATTCAAAACTTACGGACGTGTGGATATTTACACCGGCACACTGGGCAAGGCTTTTGGCGGAGCCATGGGCGGATTCACCACCGGACGCAAAGAGATTATCGACCTGCTGCGCCAACGCAGCCGCCCGTATCTGTTCTCCAATTCTGTTGCTCCTGCCGTGATCGGTGCAAGTATCGAAGTCTTCAATATGCTGAGAGAAAGCAATGCCCTGCATGACAAATTAGTAGAAAACGTTAATTACTTCCGCGAGAAAATGACTGCCGCCGGATTTGACATCAAGCCTACACAAAGTGCTATCTGCGCCGTGATGCTGTATGATGCCAAACTTTCGCAGATTTACGCCGCCCGGATGCAAGAAGAAGGCATTTACGTCACCGGATTCTATTATCCCGTGGTCCCGAAAGACCAGGCACGCATCCGTGTACAAATCTCCGCCGGACACGAAAGAGAACATCTGGACAAGTGTATAGATGCATTCATCAAGGTAGGAAAAGAACTTGGAGTGCTGAGATAAAAAGTGATAGGGTGATAAGGGGATAGAGTGATAAAGTAGTTGTGCTATATACCACCTTATCACTCTATCACCCTATCACTCCGTTACTCTCTCACCCTATCTCCTTACTCCCGGCAGCACCACCGTAAACCTGCTTCCTTTCCCCGGTTCCGACCACAGTTCGATTTTGCCCCGCAATTTTTCTACAATCACCTGGCAGATGGAAAGTCCCAAGCCGGCTCCTTGCGAAAACTCATCCTGTTTATAGAAGCGACTAAAGATCATTTTCTGTTCTGAGAGTTCAATGCCTCTTCCGGTATCTTCCACATAGATAGCCACTCGGTCCGATTCAGAAAGATAACGGTATCCCAACTTGATATATCCGGTTTTAGTAAACTTAGAAGCATTATTCAGGAAATTAGTGATCACCTGCGTCAAGCGCCCCTTGTCAACCGTCACTTCCACCTGCACCGCATCCAACTCTTTGATGAATTCCAATTGTTCGGGAATCAGCATCTGGTGAGTCATATAAATACTATCGACCAATTCTGAAACCAAACACTTCTCGTATTCAAATGACATATATCCGGACTCGATGCGCGAAAGTTCCAAAATATCATTGATTAGTTTCAGCAACAAATCACTATTCTTATTAATACTGCCGATGTATTCCAAACGTTCCTCCGGACTCACATCATCATCAAGCGCCAATATATTGGAGAAGCCCACAATTGCATTCAGCGGCGTACGAATCTCATGGCTCATATTTGCCAGGAAAGACTGCTTTAATTCAGCCTTTTCAGCCAGTAGTCTTGCTTCTTCCAATTCCTGCTCACGATCTTTAATCGCCTGTATATTCAGCAACAGACCAGCAGCTTTATATCCTCCACCGGGAAGCTGTATCGTCTTATAACGAAACTCCCACCACTGATAGCCTTTTTCATTAAAGTCACAACGCACCTGAGAAACCACTTTGCCTGCCTTAGAAATGTTTTTCCAGTACCCTCTCACCTCATCCCAATGATCGGGATGCATAAACGACAAGAGTTCCTCAAAACCAAGTGATTTAGCACTCATTTTCTGTGACATCCAGAATTCCTTTTCAAATACGAAATGGTCATTTTCCAGCTTCCAGGCAAAGGTGTCGCTACCTTCAATAGCCAACGCCAATGTTTCCTTTTCACTTTCCAGTTCATAAAGGGCACGTCTCTTCCGTCCTTGTTCGCGGCGATAAAGGAAGAAGAGCCAGACAAACAACGTGGAAAGCAGAATGATAATCAACACAACACCGGTTCCCCATGCTACCGGATATTCTTCCCGGAAAGGAATATTTATAATCGTACATTCCGCCGGAATACTCTCTTTGGAAATGCCCCGTTGCTGCATCACGTTCCAGTCTACCACATATTTCTTACGGCTCTCCCTGATGGGGATATCCGAAGGCTTCTCACCATGCAAAATACGTATGGCAGCACTCACTTCCTCTTCAGCCAGAATCGGGAATGTCGTGATATATCCACCAAGCAATTTTTCGTTATAGCCGAATGCCTCATTAATCGCAGTGAGACTGGGACTTGCACATATATTTCCAATATTAACCGATGTATAGTCGCGTTTCATCTGGAGGTAGCACATTCCTATGGAATACTTACTTAAAGTCCAGATAAAGTTTGCAGTTTCCTGTTTCTTTCCAATTCGTACCGACAGACTGGAAAAACGGGCATATCCCTCTTTATGGGGATAATGCAGCCTCTTTTCACGGGGAGTTCCCGAATAGCCGACCATACAGGTCACTTTTTCATCTTTCAGTTGATTTTCTATATCTGCCCGTATCTGCCGGTCGATATACGTAGAATCAAGCACTGTAAACAACTCCACATCTTCACCAAATAACTTTGCTCCCAGGCGTATATTCTTCATCAGATCTATCCGGTCATGAAAGCCCGTCACATTAGGATACTCTTTCAATAATTCCCAATTAGGATAGTTCACTCCACCAAAAACCACCGGAATTTCTGTCACCAAAGGATGACAACACTTGAACAGTGAATAGGCAGCCTGATCATCATTCACCAGAATTATTTCAGGTCTCCAACCATCAGAAACCGAATCGAGCAGATGATACATGTACTCCAACTCCGGTTCTTCCTGGAAAGCCTCACAGTCTAGATATACGATACGAATATCCGCATCAACCCCGTTTCTTCTGAATTCTTTATCTATCAAGCGGTTGAAATCAGGATAGCCGACATAACTTTCCTCGTAAGAATGCACGATTAAAATTCGCCGCTCCTCCCGGTCCGAACAGCTGTTCAAAACGAAAAAAAACAGAAAAAGCCATGCATATATAGACAGAAATGTATACTTCATTATTCAACTATCTGATCCATAAGTGCAACAAAGGTAGAATAAAATATGCATAATCCCAAGAAAAGAAAAAAAGAAGCTATCTGATTTTTTCAGACAGCTTCCCTGCTTGGCAATTCTATATCAAAAAGACTATTAACGTTCGCCCAATTTCACATCTACAAAGAAGATACCCGTAGCACCGGCTTTCTTAATCATATCAACGATGCCTGCAGCCGTAGCCTCTTCTTCTACCTGTTCGCGTACAAATCCCCACAGGAAGTCCTGCGTTGCTTTATCTTTTTCGGCAGCAGCCACATCCACCAACTTGTCGATCATTTCGGATACACGGCGTTCGTGTTTGTACACCTGTTCAAATACTTCCAGCGGAGTACCGAAATCGTTGGGAACTACATCCAGCTTATCAACTTTGGCTTTACCGCCACGTTTGATTACGTAATCAGCCAATGCACAGGCATGTTCGTTCTCTTCTGCCCACTGTTTTTTCAACCAATGCGCCATACCACAATATCCTTCTTTCTCCATATAGAAAGACATAGCCAAATACATGTTAGCCGACCACATTTCAGCTGTAATCTGCTCGTTAATTGCATTTTGTAATTTTTCAGTAATCATAATCGTATTTTTTAATTAAATTGAAATCATTACAAAAGTAACAATGATACACAGACATTGTTCATTTGATAACATTTTTTATATAAAATAGTCCGGATTGTAACTACTCAGGTATAAAGTCATATTGATACTTCTCACTGTTCAAGAACAGCAA